>Ga0302162_10000386_pt1 | contig 12393 bp, 12 predicted proteins | sample I_Fen_E2_2_FD_193501 | JGI IMG/M metagenome (GOLD analysis project Ga0302162, IMG submission 193501) | Peat permafrost microbial communities from Stordalen Mire near Abisko, Sweden - I_Fen_E2_2 | ecosystem: Environmental > Terrestrial > Soil > Wetlands > Permafrost | place: Sweden: Abisko...
GGAAACCGCGACAATAAAAGATTTAGTAGCACTTTTAGAAAAAGCAAAGAGTCAAATTGAAAGTGGAGATGATGATAAAGCAGTTAAAACTATGGATACTTTTAGTTCATCTTGGCTTGATGTAGAGGGTGTGGTATTAACACAATCTAAGAAGGTATATGATGATGCTGAGAAAGATATGGTTAGTGCAAAAGCTTATCTTACAGTAGACCCAATTCAAAAAGATAAGGCTATAAAGGTTATAGATAGAATGCATGGATATTTATCTTTATTAGATGGAAATACATCATACGGTATAGTAGACGTAATTACTATAATACTTCGTGAAGGCTTAGAAGCGCTTTTAGTTGTAGTTGCATTACTCGGATTTTTAAAGAAATCTGGTCAAGAAAACAAAAAGTCTTGGATTTATGGTGGAGTAGTAATTGGAAGTATAGTAAGTATTGTACTAGCGATTTTAGTTAAACTTTTATTTACATCAGGAACTTTTGGGAATAATAATTTCTTGATATCAGGTTGGACAGGAGTATTTGCAGCTGTTATGCTCATTTATGTGAGTTATTGGTTACATAGTAAATCAAGTGTATCCTCTCGTAATGACGATATCCAAGATAAAAGTTATAAGTCATTAGCTAAAGGCAGCTTGTTCTCTTTAGGATTCTTGGCGTTTTTAGCAGTCTTTAGAGAAGGAACTGAAGTTGTTCTTTTCTACATTGGAATGGCATCTTCAATTAAGCTAACTGATTTATTTTTAGGAATAGCGCTAGGATTCGCTATACTTATAATAATTGCTGTATTAATGCTAAAGATCGGTTTACGTATCCCAATGAAACCATTTTTCCTTGTATCTAGCTTATTAGTATTCTATTTAGGATTGAAGTTTACAGGTATGGGAATCAATGGTCTTCAACTAGCAGGATTATTACCAGCAACGTCTAGTGATGCATTGCCAACAATATCTGCTTTAGCAGTGTACCCAACATGGCAGGGTGTTATACCTCAAGCATTATTAGTTGTTATAGCAATACTCGTAACACTACATAATAAATTAAAACGAAATTAAAACATAAGAAAAAGAATAAAAAGAAATTAGTAGGGGGATTTATTTTATGAAATCAGTAAGAAACTTATTATTAATAGCAGCATTAGGAACGGCAATCACAGTAACTGGTTGTGGAGTGCAAAAAACTGAGAAAACAAATTCTACAGAGAATACAGCGCAAACAGCTATTCAAGATACAAAAACATTTACTATGAATGATGCAAGTAACAATATGAGAAATATCCTTAAGGATATGAAAGCTCAAGTTTCAAATAACGAAGAAGATAAAGTTAGTGAAAGTGGTACAAAGTTAGAAGAGTGTTGGAAGGAATTTGAGGATAAGTTCGAGGATGACCTAAAGGATAAATATTTAGATCTTTATGTTAAGATTGAAGATCCTTTAGAAATCATTGAAGCTGCTTCTAAGGTGAAACCTCTAGATACAAAAGTTTTAAATGAATCAATAGATAAATTAGATGGAGAAATAGTAAAACTACAAAAAAGCGATGCAACTACAACTGGACTTGAAAATATGAGAAATACATTAAAAGAAATGAATACGGATTTAAATAATAAAGAAGAAAATAAGGCAATAGATATTTCTGACAAGTTAGAAGAAAACTGGAGTTCATTTGAAGATCAAATAAAGGATAATTATAAATATATTTATGAAGATGTTGAGTCTCCATTAGGTGCTATTCAAGCAGGGGTAGAAGTGAAGCCTCTTGATACAAAGACATTAACTGCTTCAATAGATGAACTAGATAAGGTATTAGATAAATTACAAAAATCTATTGTTTTTTCATCTGCGCCACAAGACATGAAAACAGCTTTAGCTAAAACAAATAAATTTACTTCACCACTTAATGAAGATAAAGTTACAAAATATGCTGCAAGATTAGAAAAATACTGGAGTACTAGTGAAGACATGGTAAAAGAAAAGGATGGTAAACTTTATGAAAAAATTGAAGTACCTATGGGAGCAATACAATCAGCTGCAAAGGCAAACCCAATAGATACAAATACAATAAAATCTGCATCTGAAGAATTAGATAAATTACTAACTGAAATGCAAAACTTAAAATAATTAAAAACCATGTAATAAAAGTCACCTATTTATTGATGTATAAATAGGTGATTTTAATTTATAAGTAGGTTGTTAAATAAATAGTTTGATGCAAAAGAGATACTTTCTCATTTAATATAATTCTTCATATAATCTACACATTTTATTGTTATAATGTCTTAACTAAATAAAGTAATTATTTTTAAAGTATTAGATAGAAAATATTTAATTCTATATATAAAATATTGTAATTGGAGGTGTGAATGATGGTCATTGAGGTAGTAATAACAGTTGCATTAGTTTTAGTTGTTGCACATATTCTTTATCACAAAGTTATAAAAAATACTTCAGGGGGATGCTGCTGTAATAAAGACGGTAAGTCTAAGAAAAAGTGCAATAAATAACTTTATATTTATTTTGTATTTTAGGGAGGAAGTTAATTTATGAAAGAACTTTTTAGTTTTGGACCAATACATATATATTTTTTTGGTCTAATGATAGCAATAGCTGCAATTTCAGGCGGAGCATTTGCAATTAAACAGGGAGAAAAAAGAGGGATAAATGAAGATATAATATTTAATTTAATTATTATAGTAGTTGTATCCGGAGTATTAGGTGCAAGATTATTCTATATATTTTTTTATGATCCATCATTTTATTTTAGTAATCCGGGAGAAATAATTAAGATAAATGAAGGAGGACTTTCAATACATGGAGGCATTTTTTCAGCAATAGTTGCTGGATATGTGTATTCAATTAAAAGTAAGATATCATTTTTTAAACTTGCAGATATAGCAGTTATTGGTATAGCATTGGCTCAAGGGATTGGTAGAGTAGGCTGTGATGTTTTTGGTAAACCTATGACTAATATAATGATATGGGGTATTAGCTATAATGGACAAATACTGCATCCAGCACAAGTATATGAGTTTATTTTAGATTATATATTATTTATAATTTTATGGAGAAGAAGCTCTAAGAAAAAATTTGAAGGTGAATTATTTGTTATTTATTTAATTGTTTTTCCTATAATAAGAGGTATTGTTGAATTCTTTAGAATAAATCCTGTTGTATGGGGACCATTTTCAATTTCACATTTGTTAAGTCTTGTTCTGGTTATTATTGGTTTAGTGATGTATAAGTTGTTATCCAAGAGAAAGACAGAAGAAATTAATACTTATGCAGAAGAGGAGAAATTAAAGTTAACAACTTCAATATTGTATTTAGTTTCTTTAATAGTAATATCTATTTTTACATTCTATTTTGTACAAGGTTAATTATATAAATCCATATATCCATAAGTTGCGTAGGAAAAATTAAAAGTATTTATCATTGACAAAGATTATCAGTGGTATATAATATAAACATACCCCCCATGAGGGGGAGGTGGGAGGTAAGATATGAGTCAAGAAAGAGAAAAAGCACTACAATCATTAAAAACAGCAAAAGGCCAAATAGAAGGCATAATAAAAATGATTGAGGATGATAGATATTGTATAGATGTTGCAAATCAGATTTTAGCAGCACAATCTTTATTAAAAAAGGCAGATTTAATGATTTTACAAGGACATTTGCGTCACTGTGTAAAAGAAGCCTGTAACAATAACAATCCTGATGAAAAGATTGAAGAAGTTAATAAAATTTTAGAAAAAATATTATCTAAATAATATTAAATTCAAATAGAGTTAAATAATATTTTTAAGAAATTTAAAGGAGAGAATATAATGAATGACAATAAAGTAATATGTCAGTGTGATAATGTTACAGTAAAGAAATTAAAGGATGCTATTGAAAATGGTGCTAAATCATTTGAAGAAGTTAAAGCTATTACTAAAGTTGGTAATGGCTGTGGTAAGTGTATAGAACATGCTAAAGCAATAGTTGATGAATTATTAGGGAAATAATAAATTTAAACTTAAATAAAGTTGAGAAGAATTCTAGATAATATTTTGAGAAAATAGAAAGGAGAAAAATGAATAAGAAGAATTTTAAAATTGAAGGAATGACATGTTCTGCATGTGTTAACAGAGTTCAGCGAGTAGTAAATAAGCTTGATGGAGTTCAGAATGCTAATGTTAATTTTGCTACAGAAACTTTAAGTGTAGAGTTTGATGAAGAAAAATTAAACAATGAAAATATTGAATCAGCTGTAGTAAAAGCAGGTTATGGCGTTAAGAAAAATTTAAAGACTTACACTTTTAAGGTTGAGGGAATGACATGTTCAGCTTGTGCAAGTAGAGTAGAAAGAGTTACTAGAAAATTAGAGGGTGTTCAAAGCTCTGTCGTGAACCTTGCAACTGAAAAGCTTACTATAAATATAGATGAAGATGAAATAGGATATGCTGATATTAAAGCTGCTGTAGATAAGGCAGGTTATAAGTTAATAAAAGAAGAAGAAAAGGAAATTGGCAAAAAGAAGTTAGAGCCAAGTCAGGTATTATTAATTAGATTTATAGTATCGTTAATATTTACAATTCCACTATTAATAATAACTATGGGGCATATGCTTGGAATGCCATTACCTTATATAATAGATTCTATGGAAAATCCATTCAACTTTGCAATTATTCAAGTAATATTAACATTGCCTGTAATGATAATGGGATACAAGTTTTATACTATTGGAATAAGAAATCTATTTAAATTAAGTCCTAATATGGATTCTCTAATTGCAATAAGTACGCTCGCAGCATTTATATATGGATTATTTGGTATTTATAAAATAAATATGGGTGATACAGAATACGCAATGCATTTGTATTTTGAATCAGCAGCAGTTATCTTAACTTTAATAACACTCGGAAAATATTTAGAAGCAGTTTCAAAAGGAAAAACATCACAAGCTATTAAAGCATTAATGGGATTAGCTCCCAAAACTGCAACCATTATACGTGATGGCAATGAAATAGTAGTTCCAATTGAAGAAGTAGTGGTTGGAGATATAATTTTAACTAAGCCGGGAGAAAAGCTAGCTGTAGACGGAGAAGTTATTGAAGGTAGTACAGCAATTGATGAATCAATGCTTACAGGAGAAAGCATTCCTGTCGAAAAAACTATCGGAAGTAATGTAATTGGAGCAAGTATTAATAAAACTGGATTTATTAAATATAGGGCCACAAAGGTTGGTAAAGATACAGCTTTAGCTCAAATAGTTAAATTAGTTGAAGATGCACAAGGTTCAAAGGCTCCAATAGCAAAACTTGCAGATGTTATATCAGCTTATTTTGTTCCTACAGTAATTATATTAGCAATACTTGCAGGTGTAGCTTGGTTAATTGCAGGAGAAACACCAGTGTTTGCATTAACAATATTTATAGCAGTACTTGTAATAGCTTGCCCTTGTGCTCTAGGACTTGCAACTCCAACAGCTATAATGGTTGGAACAGGTAAAGGAGCAGAAAATGGTGTGCTAATCAAAGGTGGGGAAGCCTTAGAAACAACACATCAAATAAAGACGATTGTATTTGATAAAACAGGTACAATTACAGAAGGAAAACCTGTAGTTACTGATATTATAACTAATGAAATTTCAGAAGATGAAATATTAGCCTTAGCAGCAAGTGCTGAAAAGGGATCAGAACATCCTTTAGGCGAAGCTATAGTTAGAGGAGCAGAAGAAAAAAATCTAGAACTTAAATCAATAGATGAATTTAATGCAATTCCAGGTCATGGGATAGAAGTAAAAATAGATGGTAAAACTATTTTAATCGGAAATACAAAATTGATGCATCAAAAAGATATAGAAATGGACATTTTATCAAAGGAATCAGATAAGCTAGCAAGTGAAGGAAAGACACCTATGTATATTTCAATTGATGGAATACTTAGAGGAATAGTAGCTGTTGCAGACACTGTTAAACCAAGTAGTAAAAGTGCAATACAATCTTTCATAAAATGGGTATAAAAGTTGCCATGATTACTGGAGATAACAAGAAGACAGCAGATGCTATAGCTAAACAAGTTGGAATTGATATAATACTTGCAGAAGTTTTGCCAGAAGATAAAGCTAATGAAGTTAAAAAACTTCAAGGAGAAAATCAAAAGGTAGCTATGGTTGGAGATGGTATAAATGATGCACCAGCATTAGCACAAGCAGATGTAGGAATTGCAATAGGATCGGGTACAGATGTAGCAATAGAATCTGCAGACATAGTTCTTATGAGAAGTGATCTAATGGATGTTACTACTGCAATTAAATTAAGTAAAGCAACCATTAAAAATATAAAACAAAATCTATTTTGGGCATTTGGATATAATGTACTTGGTATTCCAGTTGCAATGGGATTACTTCATATATTTGGAGGACCATTATTAAATCCAATGATAGCAGCTGCTGCAATGAGCTTAAGCTCAGTATCAGTTCTTACAAATGCACTAAGACTTAAAAATTTTAAAGCATAATCAATTAACAATGGACAATTAGCAATGTATAACTAAGGAGTAAAGTTAAATGAGATTGAAAAAAAATTAATCCACAATTGTACATTGTAAATCTAAAAATAAATGGAGGTAATATTATGAAAAAGAAAATATTAATTGAAGGAATGAGTTGTGAACATTGTGTAGCTCATGTAAAAGAAGCCTTAGAAGGTTTAGACGGAGTAACATCAGTAGAAGTTAATTTACAAGGAAAATATGCAACTGCTGAAACTAATGTTAGTAATGAAGTATTAAAAGATGCAATAGAAGAAGAAGGTTACGATGTAGTAAATATAGAAGAATAATATATAGGTAAGGCACAATCAAAAAAATAACAAGTCCATCTGCCAGTCTATTTTCCATCATCCTGCGTCAGCAAAATGCCATAATAGGCCCGCTATGATGGCACTTTACTTCCTTGCCTGATGAAAAATATTCATGACAGTTTTGACTTGTTATTTATTTTCATGTGCCTAAATAAAAAAGCTTTGGTAATTAATATTATCAAAGTTTTTTTGCTATTTATACTATTGTTGATTTTTTTGACATTACTATATAAAATAGGTTACAATGTCAAATGATAATAATAATCAATTAATATTATAGTGAGGGATATATATGAGTACAAATATAAAAAAATTAATTCTTTTTTCTATTTCAACATTAATATTTAATTTATTTATTTGTATTAATGCTTTTGCAGCAGTTCCCAATAATATAAATGAAATAGTTATATTAGATAATTCTTTAAATTTTATCCGTAATATTCTTACAAATTATAGAAAAACAATATTCATTATTGGAGGAGTTATTTGTATTTCGTTATTGGATGCTTTTTACTGCTTTCTTGTAAAAGCCAAAGAACAAGGAAAATATCTTAAGGAATTGGATTTAGAACGTGAACGGTATTTAATTGTTGTTGAACAATTAAATGATATTATATTTGATTTTGACTTAACTGAGAAAAAGATCATAAGTTCTTCTAAATTTGAAGAAAAATTTGGTTGGACTTTAAATATTCAGAATTATAATAAAAACTTTTTAAATGAATTTAAAATACATCCTGATGACCAAATATTAATAAACAAAATTATAGATGATATGAAATGTTTAAATAAACAGTCTATTGTAAAACAAATTAGATTAAAGAAAAGCGATGGAAAATATTTATGGTGTGAATTAAAACTAAACTATATACAAAGAAAAAATAAAATTGTTCGCGTAATTGGTAAAATTACTGATATTGATAATATAGTTAGAGAACTTTCGTACCTAAAATTAAAATCAGAAAATGATCAACTTACGGAAATATATAATAAATCAGCATTTTATGATAAAGTTAAAAATTATATTGAAAACCACAAAGAAGATACTTGTGTATTAATTTTTATAGTTTTAGATAATTTTAAAGCTATAAATGATAATTTAGGACATATGGTTGGGGATGAGGTTTTAAAAGATACTGCAAATAAAATTTGTGATATTTTTAATAGCACAGATGATATTATTTCGAGATTTGGTGGAGATGAATTTTGTGTGTTTAAGGCAAACATATCTGCCTCATTAATTAAAGAAAAGATAAATAGGTTATGCAATAATCTTAATACTACTTATGTTGGTAAGAACGATACTAAGATATCAGTATCTGCAAGCGTTGGTATTACTTTTTACCCAAAACACGGGGACACTTTAGAATCTTTAATCCAAAAATCAGATATAGCATTATACAAGTCTAAAGAAAATGGAAAAAATCAATTTGCGATATATAGTAAAAACCTTGAAGTACCATGCTAAATTTACAAATAAAAAGTAACTATTCAGCATAGATATTTATTTTATATTTGTTGTAATTTTAGAGAGAAATAGGTTTTACATAGGGAGGATATACATGGAAATTATAAAGTCGATATATTATTTTGTATTAGCAGGAATATTTGAAATTGGCGGTGGGTATCTTGTATGGTTATGGTTGCGTGATGGGAAAAGTTTTTGGTATGGAATTACTGGAGCAATAGTATTAATTTTATATGGTATAATTCCAACATTACAACCTTCAAATGTTAATTTCGGTAGAGTATATGCAACTTATGGAGGAATATTTATTGTTCTATCAATTTTATGGGGATGGAAAATCGATAATGTAACACCTGACAAATTTGACTTGATTGGTGGTTTTATAGCACTAATTGGCGTTATGGTAATTATGTATGCACCTAGAGGATAAAAATATAATTAGCTAATCTAATAAAAATGAATAAACCAATTAGAATACCGCATTATTCAATAAAATGAATTTACGGTGTTTTTTCATGCGAGATACTTAAATTAAGTGTATATAAATAATTAATATTTTTAACATATATTGGAATATAGTTAAAAGAAAAAGATTGCATTTTGATATTAACAACATAACTTCATTAATATCTAGAATACAGCTTTGAAAATGTAATACAGTATTCAAACTAATGTCAAGTAATTGAATTCAAACATTTTGTTATTTTGATATCTCTGCTTGATTAATGAATAGTGCCAATTCGGTTCTACTGGTTAATTCTAACGTCTCAAATATTTTGCTAAATAATTCTTTATTGTACCTTATAAATATAAGAATATAATTAACAAGGGAATTTAACAATAAAAGTAGAGCCTTTCCTACATTCACTACGCACTTCTATTATTCCTCCACACAAATCAATAATTCGTTTTACGAGAGCTAAACCTAAGCCGTTGCCTTCAGAAGAGTGTGATTTATCCCCTTGATAAAATTTTTCGAAGATATGAGCTTGTACATCTTCAGACATGCCTATACCATTGTCTGAAATGGTAGCGATAATCCAGTTCTCAGATTGTTTTAGAGTACATGTAATTGTTCCATTATCAGGAGTAAATTTTATTGCATTACTAAATAGATTTGCCCATACCTGCATTAGCAACTCTTCGTTTCCATAAAAAGTCATAGGATTTAAATCAAGATCCAAGTCGATATTTTTACTAGTCCATTTTGATTCAAGTAATAATAAAGCTTGTCTTAACTGCTCATCTAATTTAAATTTGTTTTTTTCTGCAATAATTCCCTGATTTTCTAGTCTTGAGATTTGTAAAATGATACCAACTAAATTTGATAGTCTTTGGGTACTGCTAAATATCTTCTTAGTGTATTCAGATTTTTCTTCTTCTGTTAGATTATTATCCTGCAATAACATTGTATATCCTTCTATAGATGCAAGAGGGGTTTTAAATTCATGAGATACATTTGCAATGAAGTCGCTGCGAAAAGTCTCAATATTATTTAATTCATTCACCATTATATTGAAATTGTGAGACATTTCCTTAAGTTCCTTCACATGATATGAACTTTCATCTAATTTTATATTAAAGTTACCTTTTCCAACTTCCATTAATGCTCCGCTGAACTTTACAATAGGAGACAGTATTATATTTGCTAAAAAAAATGAAATAGTTGTTCCTACAATTACACTAACACCATATAAATTAACAATTGGCCCCCACATATCTTGAGGTGGTGAAAAAGTACCTAAGTGGAGAGCAATAGCCAATATTGCAGAAATTGCTGCTGAAGCAAGAATAATTAGAAAAATTATAACTGAAAAAACCAAGCCTAGTTTTAAAGGGTGTTTACTATTCATGTTTTTTCACAACCTTATATCCAAGTCCTCTAACAGTTAGAAATTCAAAGTCTTTATTATTCTTAAAACGATCCCGTAGACGATTAATATGTACATCAACTGTTCTTATATCTGTTTCTGAATCAAGACCCCAAAACTCATCCATAAGTTGCTGCCTTGTAAATATACGGCTAGGATAAGAAGCAAGCTTATATAGAATCAGGAATTCTTTTTGGGGAAGTACCATTATTTCACCATTTTGATAAACAGACATAGAATCATATTCAAGTATGGTTTCACCAAGACATTGTTTTCTTTCATTAATACTTTTAGCTCTTCTAAGCAAGGCTACAACTCTTAATACCATTTCATTGACATCAATAGGTTTTACCATATAATCATCGGTTCCAAGCATAAATCCTCGCTGCTTATCTTGAAAGCTCTCTTTAGCTGTAATCATTAAGATTGGAATATTAATTTGTGCTTCTCGGAGAGATTTAGTTAATTCAAAGCCATCCATATTAGGCATCATAATATCAGAAATAATTAAATCCACATATTCTTTATCTAAAACATTAAGTGCTTCCACACCATCTTTTGCACAAATTGTTTTATACCCATTTTTCACCAGAACACTAGAAAATAATTCGCATAGTTCTTTATTATCTTCAACAATTAAAATATGAAACATTTATCAAACCTCCTTAATTATCCTAATTATACAATGGAAAAATCAACTTTTAAAGTTAATAAATTAGATATGAAAAATATTTTTTCATAAGAATTATTATATTTTTATAACTAAAACTATTAAAAGCTCAAAAGTTTAAATTCAGTTAATAATTCAGTGTTACACTTCTTAGTAAATAAACATAGGAGTGGTAAAATTGGTACATTATAGTCTAAATATATAAAAGTAATTAATAATTCTAAAAGTTGGATACAATTTCTGGAGAATAAAATTTTGACGTTTCTATGTGTAGGGCGAATAGGATAATATCCAGCATTATAATATTGGAGGATAAGAAATGAAAAGAGTAAAAAAAATAGTTATATATGCAGTAATTGTCGCAGCAGTAATAGGGGGAATTATAGGAGTTAGAAAATTAACATCACCCCCCAAAAATATTTCAACATCAGTCACAGTAAGCAAGACTTCTGTTGAAGCACAAGAGGTAAAAATAGTAGAAAAAAATTCGAGTGACACATACAAAGCTACATTAGAAGCTTGTGAACAAGGTATTATAACTAGCAAGACATCAGCAAAGGTTGTTAGTGTATCAGTTGAAAATGGACAATATGTAAATGCAGGAGATACAATAGCTAAACTAGATGATCAAGATGTACGAAATAGTATAAAATCTGCACAAAGCCAATTACAAATATATGAGCAACAACTAAATTCATCAAAGGTGTCTTTAGAAAAACTTCAAATTAATGTGGATGATGCTCAGCGTAATTATGATAGGCAAAAGGTTCTTTTTGACGGACAAGCTATATCACAAACAGATCTTGAAGCAGCTGAAAAAACTTTAAATAATGCTAAAGCTGATTATAACTCAGGACTCGCAGGTATTGAAACAGCAAAAGCAAATATAGCAGCACAAAATGTAACCATATCAAATTATCAAGATAATTTAAATAATACAGTTATTAAGACACCTATAAGCGGAGTTATAAGTGAGAAAAGCCTAATAATTGGCCAAATGGCATCTCAAGGATCAACTCTAGCTAAGATTAATGAAATATCATCTGTATATGCAACAATACAAGTACCTCAAGAAAAGATAAATAGCGTAAAGATAGGACAAGCAGCTACTGTTACTTTTGATGGAAATGAGACAACATACGATGGTACTGTGAAAAATATGGATTTATCAGCAGATACTTCTACAAGAGTTTTCAATTGTAAAATAAAAATTGAGAATAGTGATAAAACTTTATATCCAGGTGTTTTTGCCAAAGTAGAACTTATTAATGGTGAAAAGACTGAGGTGATTACAGTACCTATAAATGCATTGATTGGAAGTGAAAGTAATTATTCTATTTTCGTAAACGATAATGGAAAAGCTAAAAAACAAAAAGTTACCATAGGAGAAACTGATAAAAATAATGTGGAAATAATATCTGGTGCACAGAATGGAGATCAGGTAATATGCTCTAATACAGGTTCATTACAAGATGGTGATGAAATAGATGTAGTTGTTAGTAAAAATAGTAATTCAACAGAAGCAGTTTCT
>Ga0302162_10000392_pt1 | contig 12348 bp, 7 predicted proteins | sample I_Fen_E2_2_FD_193501 | JGI IMG/M metagenome (GOLD analysis project Ga0302162, IMG submission 193501) | Peat permafrost microbial communities from Stordalen Mire near Abisko, Sweden - I_Fen_E2_2 | ecosystem: Environmental > Terrestrial > Soil > Wetlands > Permafrost | place: Sweden: Abisko...
AAGTTGCGCTCATAAGCGAAAAGTCTGAGCTTTTATATTCTTATTATGGAAGTAATGAAGGAAATCCATTAAATAAAGTCGTAGATATTATAAAAGATTTATATGAAAAACTTCCTGATACTGTGCAAATTATGAATACTACTGTAACAGGTTATGGAGAAGCTTTAATTAAATCTGCGTTACATATAGATATTGGAGAAATTGAAACAATTGCACACTATAAAGCCGCAGATTACTTTCTACCAGGAGTAGACTTCATTTTAGATATAGGTGGACAAGACATGAAGTGTCTAAAAATTAAAAATGGAGCAATAGACAGCATACTTTTAAATGAAGCTTGTTCATCAGGATGTGGATCATTTATTGAAAGTTTTGCTAAAACTCTTGATATGAAAATTGAAGATTTTGCAAAGGAAGCACTATTTTCAAAAGCACCAGTAGATTTAGGTTCTAGATGTACAGTATTTATGAATTCTAGAGTTAAGCAATCTCAGAAGGAAGGCGCAACGGTTTCTGATATTTCAGCGGGAATTTCATATTCTGTTATAAAAAATGCTTTGTTTAAAGTAATAAAATTAAGAAGTGAATCAGACATAGGTGAAAAAGTTATAGTACAAGGTGGAACTTTTTATAATGAAGCTGTACTTAGAAGTTTTGAACTTATTTCAGGTAGAGAAGTTATAAGACCAGATATATCAGGACTTATGGGTGCTTTCGGATGTGCACTTATTGCAAAGGAAAGATTTATTGAAGGCGAAAAATCAAGTTTATTACCTAGAAATAAAATAGATGAATTTCAGATGGCATCATCTTTTAGAAGATGTGGAAAGTGTGGAAACAACTGTTTACTTACTATAAATAAATTTTCTACAGATGAGGAGTTTATTTCAGGTAATAGATGTGAAAGAGGATTAGGCATAGATAAACCTAAAGAAGATAAATTACCAAATTTATATGACTATAAATATAAGAGAACCTTTAATTATAAGCCTCTTAAAGAAATTGATGCGAAACGTGGAGTAATTGGAATTCCAAGGGTTCTTAATATGTATGAAAATTATCCATTTTGGTTTACTCTTTTAACTAGTTTAGGATTTAGTGTTAAACTATCAGCAGCATCAAGCAAAAAGATATATGAACTTGGAATAGAGACAATTCCATCAGAATCAGCTTGCTACCCTGCAAAACTTGCTCATGGGCATGTAATTAATTTAATAAATAGAGGGATTAAAAATATATTCTATCCTTGTATATCATATGAAAAAAATGAGTTTAAGGATGCTCAAAATAATTATAATTGTCCTATGGTAATTTCTTATCCAGAAGCCATAAAAAACAATATGGATGAATTAAAATCAAATGATATTAATTTTATGGAACCATTTTTATCTTTAAATGATGATAATGAGCTTGCTAATAGACTAGTGACAGAATTTAAAATATTTAATGTTACGCTGCAAGAAGCAAAAATAGCAGTAAATAAAGCAAGTATGGAAAGAGATGCTTATAAAAAAGACATACAAAATAAAGGTGAAGAAGTTATAGATTATTTGAGAAAAAATAATAAAAAAGGAATAGTATTAAGTGGAAGACCATATCATATAGATCCAGAAATAAATCATGGTATTCCTGATATTATAAGTTCCTTTGATATGGCAGTATTAACTGAAGATAGCGTATCACATTTGGGTGTTTTAAAAGATAAATTAAGAGTTGTAGATCAATGGATGTACCATTCAAGGCTATATAGAGCAGCAGCCTTTGTAGCTGATGAACCTTGCGTTGATATTATTCAATTAAATTCTTTTGGATGTGGACTAGATGCTGTTACTACAGATCAAGTAAATGAAATAATCTCATCTAAGGGGAAAATATATACCGTTCTTAAAATAGATGAAGGTAATAATTTAGGAGCAGCTAAAATAAGAATAAGATCATTAAAAGCTGCTATGGATGAAAGAAAAAGAAAAAATTATGTACCAGTTCAAGAGAACGTTGTATATAAAAATCCAGTATTTACAGAAGAAATGAGAAAAAAACATACAATTTTAGCACCACAAATGTCACCAATACATTTTGATTTGATTGAAACAGCAGCTAGAGCAGCTGGATATAATATTGATGTATTACCATCAATGGATATGAAAGCAGTTGATGAGGGCTTAAAATATGTTAATAATGATGCTTGTTATCCATCAATAATAGTGGTTGGACAAATGATTGAAGCTTTAAAATCTGGAAAGTATGATGTAAATAACACTTCAGTTATAATAACTCAAACTGGTGGAGGATGTAGAGCTACAAATTATGTTGGATTTTTAAAGATGGCATTAAAGGATGCAGGATTTGAGCAAGTACCAGTTATATCTTTAAATACAGTAGGTCTTGAAGAACAACCAGGATTTAAAATCACACCAAAACTTATTCATAAAGCAATTATGGCTGTAGTTTATGGAGATTTATTTATGAAGGTTTTATATAGGACAAGACCTTATGAAAAAGTTAAGGGATCTGCAAATGAACTTCATAATAAGTGGAATGAAAGAGCTAAGTTAAATTTAATTAGTGGTAGCAAAAGACAATTTAATAAAAATATAAAAGAAATAATTAATGATTTTGATAACTTACCATTACTAAACATTAAAAAACCTAAAGTTGGAGTTGTTGGGGAAATATTAGTTAAATTCCATCCGACAGCTAATAATGATATAGTAGGAATTTTAGAAAATGAAGGGGCAGAAGCAGTAGTTCCAGATCTTTTAGATTTCTTCTTCTACTCAGCTCTTGATGCGGATTTTAAATCTAAATATCTTGCAGGAAGCAAAATGACAAAGAATATATGTAACATTGCAATTATGTATATGGAAACCTATAGAAAAACTATGAAGAAATATCTAGAAAAGAGCAATAGATTTTATCAACCTAAACACATAAGAGAACTGGCTAATATGGCATCACCTATACTATCACTTGGAAATCAATGTGGAGAAGGATGGTTTTTAACAGCTGAAATGATTGAACTCATAAAAAGTGGAACTAGTAATATAGCTTGTCTTCAACCTTTTGCATGTTTACCTAATCATGTGACTGGAAAAGGAATGATTAAGACTTTAAAGGAAAGATATCCAAGCTCAAATATAGTGGCTATAGATTATGATCCAGGGGCATCAAATGTAAATCAATTAAATAGAATTAAACTTATGCTGTCAGTAGCATTTAAGAACTTGGAAGAAGAACCTACAATTCATAAAGAACAAGAAGAAGGTATAGAGAAACAACAGTTCCATAATGAAGTAAGTCTAACGTAGTATACAGAGAGATCCTCTTTAGGTTGTTTATATATCTAGAGGTACAAATTCAAAATTTAGCATATACATTTAGATAAACTTTGAAATATTCACAATTTAAATTAATATATAGAAATTATTTTTAGTTGTGCATTCTATATTAAAATTATTAAATATTGGTATCAGTAATTTGGGTAGAAGGGACAATCGTTCCTTCTATTTCTAGTTTATTTTATATAATATTTAGAAAATAGTGGGTAAACTTATTGTCAAAGTGTATTTAGGAGTGTATCTTATATATAGTAATATATAATTTATCTTAAGTGTATAATTGTTAATTATTATGTAGTTTTTGCATAATAACTTTAATATATGAGATAAAGTGAAACTTTTTAGGCGCAATTTTATGCTCCAGCTGAAGTTAGTTGAACTTATAACCACAAGGGTCACAATGTATATCCACAAGGTGGTAAAATATATCCCCTTAAAGGGTGTATTCTTTATGGTAGTGTAGTTGTTAGCAATAATATTCTGAAAAGTTGATAGCTAAGAACTGATATACATGGAAAAAATTTAAGATATGCAATTTGGAGGTAATAAATGGACACGGAAGATAATCAAGGGACAGTGGAAAAATCAGAAAATAAGAAATTTAAACCATTAGTATTTTTTATGGGAATAATATATATAGTTGTTTTTTTAGGAATAACAACTCCGCTTGTATTGGTTTTCGGACCATATGAAAATACGAGAAGGGTATTTGTATCAACTTTACTTGGAACAAGACATGCATATTTAATAACTGATTTTATTTCGCAACAAAGTATAAATGAAATTTTAGGAGTAAAGAAAGAAGAGCCAAAAGAACAGGTTACTCAAAATATTGCTACAGATATTAATAAAATAAAGGTTAAATATACAAGTGGAAATGATATAAGTCGATATGATATACATACAGATAGGTATGATGGATATGTATTAGAAATAAAGAATCCCTTAGGTGTTAAGGTTGCAATGACAAAATATGTAGGTAAAATAGGACAAAAGACAAGTGAAATGGCAAATGAACATAATGCTATTGCAGCGATTAATGGAGGCGCTTTTGTTGATGAGTCTTCAGATGGAACACTTTATGCAGGAACTGGAGCAGAACCGGGTGGCTTTGTAATTTCTGCAGGAAAAGTTGTATATCCAAAAACTAATGTGAAGAAAGATAATATTGAAAATGTCATTGCTTTTACAAGAGGAGGACAACTTATAGTTGGAGATCATACTCTTGTGGAACTTCAAAAACTAGATGTACAAGAAGCAATGTGTTTTAGAAGACCTAATATTATAATTAATGGAGAGCCGCAGGTTAGAGACAAAATGGCAGATGGACTTAACCCTAGAACTGCAGTTGGACAAAAGGAAGATGGAACAGTAATATTATTGGTTATTGATGGCAGAAAAATTACAGCACCAGGAGCAAGCATATATGATGTACAACAAATAATGCTTGAAAGAGGAGCTATTAATGCGGGTGCACTAGATGGCGGATATTCATCAACAATGTATTATAAAGGTGAGGTAATAAATTCTCCTAATGCGTGGGATGGAGAAAGGTCTGTTGCCACAGCATTTTATGTTGAGTAATACACATGAAAGAAAAGAAAATCTTTCTAAATCTTATGGAACTGAAATAAAATAAGTATCCAAAGATACGACGTATATTTTGTGTAGGAGAGGATTAATTAATGAAAAACTTGGTGAGAATATTAGCATGGACTCTTATAGCATTAGTAATTCAACAAAGTATATTTTTATATGTAGAAAAGGTATATCTAGCTACAGATGTAAAAATAGAAGCTGAAAAAGTTGAAGAAAAAGAAGTTCCAAAAGAGAAGAATCCAAATGAAATTGATATAAAAGATGGAATAGGTCAAGTTTCATTATCATCAGACGGAAGATTTGTAGCTTTCTTAGAAGATAATAAGCTTAAAGTATTGGATAGTAATGATAACAGTGAAAAAGAATTTCAAAGTGATAGCGATGGAGAAGTAGTATTTTATAAGTGGTTAACAAATGAAAATAGCATAATTATTATTCAGAAAGTGCAGAAAAATGGGAATTTTTACTTTGAACCAGTATCCTTTACTGCAAATAAAGGAGAAGCAAGACAACTTACAGATGTTAATTTAAACGAAGTTAAAATAAACATAAAAAATAAAAATGATAAAATTGATAACGTAGTATTTTCAAATGCAACACATAGTCTTTACATAAAGGTTCAAAAGCAAAATGGAAAAAGTGATTTGTATTATGCAAATGTAATGAATCAATTAGCGGAGGTTAGGTCAAATAAAGATATAGGGAATATTATAGTTCCAACCACAAATGCAAATGCAGTAATGGAAATGGGAGAAAGTGCAACTATATTAAATAGTCAAGGAAATATAGAAATACCTAATGTTGAAATCACAAAAGTATTGGGTACTGATATTAATGATAATGTATACTTTGGTGAGCAAGTAAATGATAAGATTACTAAAATTTATTATACAATATTAAATAATGACAAGCTTCAATGGAAGACATTAACATTATCAAAGCCAGTAGATAAAGAAGATATAATAGTAGATTATTCTGGCAAAGTTTATGTGAATGATAAACTTGCAGGGAGCGTTTTAGAGCTTACAAGTAAAAAGACAATTAAATATGAAGGACAATTAGTACAAGCATATTCTAAAGGAATTATTTCTAGAGACAACAATAAATTAATAAAGAATGAAATAGTAGAAAATAAAATATCTATTAATTAATCATGTAAATTATGGAGATCTACATTTAAAATTGTACTTATGAGTATAATCCGCCGAAATAAGGGGCATGCATTTGTTCCAGTTACTGAAGATTTTGATGGGTGCTTCTAAGATTACAAGTTGCACCAAAAATGCTAGCCTAAAAGGCAAGCGCACACAGAGAAAGTTCGAAGAACGAAATGTAAAATGCCCACAAGGGGAAAGTTCAGGAGGCCAAATGTAAAATTTGGACCTTCACTTTTCGAACAAGCATTTTGGAACAACTTCTACTAAAGGAATATCTACAGCTAAATCCGGAATAGTAACACTTATACAAAAGCATGACCTTCATTTCTAGTTGGGTATATTTTCATGGTATAAGTATAATTTTAGGTGTGGATTATATAAAAATAATTGATAAGAGAGTTATACTTAATATTAATAGAGGATAAGAAATTATGTTATTAAAAAACAAGTTTGTATTGTCGCTGATATTCATGGTTAGGTAATTTAGTCATGGAATCAGCATGTAAAGGTAGAAATTAATTAGCTAATAATTTGAATTTTGATACAAATACTTCTATGATACTATAGTATAGTCATATTATAATGGTTGTTAACGTGAACAATATATTTTGATATATAATGAATTTATTGATAGTTAATAACAAGGGAGATGTCATAAAATGTTAATACGGAAAAATATTTTAAAGTTAGCAGTACCTATAATGATAGAACAAACTTTTGTTATGCTACTTGGAGTATGTAATACTATGATGGCAGGGCATATTGGAGAAGAAGCAGTTTCAGCAATTGGAATGGTTGATTCAATAAACATGCTGTTTATATCTTTTTTTGCAGCATTATCGGTTGGTGCAACTGTAGTAGTTGCTCAACAAATTGGACAAGAACAAATTAAAAAGGTTAATGAAACCGCCAAACAAGCCTTAATATCAGGAATTATATTATCAGGAATTATAACATTGTTTTTATGGATTTTTCGTGTACCTATAATAAATTTTCTTTATGGTTCAGCGGAAGAGTTGATTAAATCAGATGCTAAATTGTATATAGAATTTACTTTATTTACATATCCATTTATTGCTGTAGAGCAAATTGCCAATGGTATACTTAGGGGATGTGGCGATACTAAAACCCCAATGTATATTACAATGTTTATGAATATAATCAATATTATTTTAGGATACATATTAATATATGGAATTCAAGCTCTTAATGTGCTGTCAATTGGAATAATGGGAGCAGCTCTATCAATAGCCATAGCAAGAATAATTGGTACTATGATTATAATGATAGTTTTATTTAGAGGAAGTAAAATTATAAAAATAAGAAAGTTATTTCCATTTAAATTTGATATTAACGTACAAAAAAGTATATTTAATATAGGAATACCAGCAGGTATAGAACAAGTAATTTTTAATGCAGGAAAGTTAATAGTACAAGTATTCATAGTAACAATGGGAACAACTTCGATTGCCGCTAATGCTATTGGAATGTCAATAGCACAAATAATTAATGTTTTAGGAACTGCACTTTGTTTAGCTGCAACTACTATAGTTGGTCAGAATATTGGTAGAAATGATGTTAAAGGCGCAAAAAGTGAATTAATTTACTTAGTTAAGTTTGCTACTATTTGTTTAGTATCCTTAGGACTTTTATTTGTACCAATTTCTGAATGGTTGGCAAGTCTTTATACATCTGCTCCAGAAGTTATAAAACTTACAGCAATGTTAATTAAAAGCAACAGTCTAGCATGGTTAGCATGGCCAATTTCATTTATACTCTCGGCAGGACTTAAAGGAGCCGGTGACACTAGATATACTATGATGACTGCTTTTATAGGTATGTGGATTTTTAGAATATGTTTTGGCTATATATTGGGGGTTGTATGTGGGTTTGGAATTCTTGGAATATGGATTGGAATGTATATGGATTGGGTTATTCGTGGAATAATGTATTTAATTAGACTAAGAGGGACTAAGTGGCTTAAACATAGGCTTATAAATTGAATAAATATAGGAATCTGGATAGTAATATAATAAAAGGGAATATTTTTATGAATTATTGAAGGTATTCCTTTTTGAATTAAGTAAACTAGAAATGTAAATGTTTATATTTCAATTTTTACCAAAATAGGATATAATAATACTGTGCTTAATGAAATATTTAAATAAATAATAAAATATGACATTAAATAATTTATTTAAATCAATAAATAAATGTAATAAAACAAGAAGGGAACGATCAAAATGATTAAGAGAAATGTAAACATTATCGTTATTGCAGTAATAATTATAGCTAGTTCTTTAATACCTGCATTTTTAGAAAAGTCTGTTATAGCTACAGGAATAATAGCACTGATATCATCCATAATTGCAGCAATATATCTAATAATAGTTGGAAAGTATGATGATGTAAAAATTGAAAATGAAGGAATGCATGAAGAAATTAGAGACACAACAGTAATTCCAATAATAAAGGAAGAAGCTTCTATGCATATAGATAATGTTGTTGATAATAAGAAAAAACATGAAATGCGAGAATTGGCATTATTTCAAGAAGAAACAGTACAAGCTTTAAATAATACTATAAGTGAAATGGTTTGCAGTGTTAATGAAATAAGTAATAATCTTAAAGAATTAACTAATACATCTGAATCTGCAAACGATGATACTATAAAACTTGCAGAATCACTAGCTAAGACAATGTATTTTACAAGTGTAGGTACTGAGAATATGGAAAATATGGATGCCTCAATGGAAAAAATATATCGGGCTAATAAATTATTGGACGATTCTGTACAAGTCGCAAATAATTCTACAAAGGAAGCAATAGATATTATTCAGCTTATAGGAAATATAGCAAATCAAACTAATTTATTAGCTTTAAATGCAGCTATAGAAGCTGCAAGGGCAGGGGAAGCAGGACGAGGATTTTCAGTAGTTGCAGCAGAAATTAGAAAGTTAGCAGATGATGTTAAAACTGCAGTTAATAGTGTTTATAGTATAATAAATGATATAACACTTGCAATAAATAAAACAACTGAAAATGCAAGAGAAGGTGGAGAACTTATACAAGAAAGTATAAATACAGTAAAGATAGCAGAAGAGACTTTTAAACAAATAGTAGAAGAGATAAATCAGATTGATACTCATGCAAATTCTGTATCAGAATTAAATGGTAGATGTGAAACTATTAAAACTACAGTATTTGAAATGTCAGGATCACAAGCTAAATCAATTGATACTTTATTAGAAACTGCAAAAAAAATAAATGAAACAACAAAGTCAATAAAAAATAAAATATAAAAATTGTCATAATTAGAATGTGAGATGTATAAAATAACTATGAAAAAAAAGGGGGGGACAGAATTTATGAATAAAGATAAAAAAACTAAATTAATAGGTACTGGTACTATATTGGGAACTATGGCAGTTTTAGGTGGTGCCCTAGCCATAACGAAAAAGATTAGAAGTAATAAAATACAGAAGCTTTTAGAAAGTGAAAAATATTCTACGGGTAATGCTAGAAAGTTTGGAACATTGTATTTAGATAATGAAAAACAAAAGAGACCAGAAGATTTTTTTGAATTTAAGGATGTTCCAGTATATGCAGGACAAAAAATAGAAATAAGGGATACAATTAAAAGCGACGAAAATAAATTATCATGGATAGAAATAAATGATAATGATAAGAGACTTTTAGTGTGTGATAGAAACATCTTAAGGGAAGTATCTTGGAATGAGTTAAATGAACAAAATTTAATTTTCGGTAAAGTAGTAATAATAGAGGGTAAAAAGTATATTTTAAGACTTTTAACTGGATATAGTGAGAAGAAAAATCACAAAGCTAGTGAATGGGATAGATATATAGGAAATGTGGATAATATTGTAGGTCTTCCCCAATATACTGAGTGCCATATAGATAATATATCTAAGGAAGATAGTGAAGATGAGATAAATGAAGATAACAAGAATTTGTGGCATTGGTTTAATTTCGCTAGTCTTACACAAAGTGAGTATTTAAAAAATCAAAAATTCTGTATAATAAGGGGATCACAGTCTAATAAGTCAGATAAGGACTTGAAATATGCAACAGTAGGATATAGACCAGTTTTAGAAGTTATTGAATAAATAAACTAGTATTCTAAATTATTATTTTTAAAATGTACCCAAAGGCATATAAACGCTTGACTAAGTGCTTATATGCCTTTTGCTATATCCTTGATAGAAATATAAGCATATGGAACCACCCAAAATAGTATGAATAATATAAAATAAGCAAATAGTATAAAAAGAAGAGGAAAGTATGATTTCTCTTAAAAAAATAAAAATAGATTTATAATTAATAGCACAATGGAAGAAAATCAATTAATTATCAGTAAAATATTGAATTATTAATAATTTATGAATTATTAAAAGTATTTTTTACAAGAATAGATAATTGCAGTATAATTTATGTTATAGAAAAATTAAATTTAGGAATAACTTATACAGAATATTTTAAATGTAGAAGTAAAAGGTATTATTTTGATAGATTTAGAATTTGTAATAGTTACTTCAAAGTTTAAATTAATAAGGATGTGAGACATAGCTATGATGTTCAATAAACTTTTTGAAATAGATAAAGTAAGTGATTCAATTGGGAATATTAATTTTAGGGAAGCTGTTAGAGCAATTATAATAAAGAATAACAAAATTCTAATGGTACATTCTAAAAATAAAGATTACAAATTCCCTGGCGGGGGAATAAAAAAAGATGAGGGACACATAGAGGCATTAAAAAGAGAAATAGAAGAAGAAACAGGCTATGTTTGTAATGAAGTAAATAATCAAGTTGGAATTGTAACTGAAAGAAGTAAAGACAGGTATTTTAACGATTGTGTTTTTAAGATGATATCATATTATTATATTGCTGAGGTAACTAATATAAGAAAATCTCAAAAATTAGATCCTTATGAAGCAAAGTTGGAATTCAAACCTAAATGGGTTAATATAGATGATGCAATAAAGAACAATGAGAGCATAATAGATATAGGAACTGAACCTATTGCAAATTGGATTTTTAGAGAAACTTATGTATTAAAGGAAATTCAAACGTATATAAAGGAAAGATGAGTTCATAGCATGATGAAAGACTAGTAAGTATGTTTATAAAAAGTTATACTTACTAGCAGTGAAAAGAGGATATTTTATGTTCAGAAGAAAAGACGTTCTAAAACTTGCATACAAATAATGATAGAACAAATATTTATCATGTTACTTGGGACATACAATACTATGATTACAGGGCATAGTGGTAAAGAAGCTATTTCAGCAATTGGAATGGTTGATTTTATGGATTTTTAGAATTCCTTTGGTTAATGTACTTTAGTATGTCAGTATGTAGACAGAAATGATGTAAAAGGTGCAAAAAATACTTTGATTTATTTGGTTGAGTTTGGAATTTTTTGCTTGAATAGAAAAAATAATATAAACTTGAAAGAAAATGTTTACAAAAATAGTGAGTGAAGTTATAATAATTTAAGAAGTAATTAAAAGTTTAGATGAAAATTTTATTTAAATATTATAAAATTAGGTCTTTGAATGACTTTTAATATATTTCAAAATCAATGCTCATTAATCTTTTTTTATATAATTGAACTCCATTCGTGGAGTTCTTTTATTATATAGTGGGAAGAAATAAGTGATTAAAATGTTTACAAGCTACATATTTTTCGACAGTTGTAGTGCATATTTTTAAGATGAGATTCTGTATTATTAAAAAAAATATTATGGTATAATAAGAACAATAAAGATATATGGTAATAATTTGGAGGGTTTTAACAGAATAAATTTCAATTATTGTTTTGAAAGGAAGGTGAATAGCTAATTTAAAAATTAAATAAACCTAATTTAAAGGTATATATATTGAAAATTTAGATAAAGAAAGAAGGTATTTACTGATGAAGAAATTTATTAAAAATCTAATGTTAGGATTAATAGTAATATTAACAATAGGTGGACAACCTGCATTTGCTGTAGATTATGATTTAAACACGTCTGTATATAACCACTTAGAAAATTGGGATACAGAATTTGAAATTGATTACTATAACTCTGATGTTTTAGATGTTATAAAAGATATTGCTCAAAAAGATGATTATTTAACTAGATCATTAAAGAGGTTAGAATATGAAAGAGAGGGAAATAGAGCAACAGTAAAAGTTACTTATTTAACAACTAAAGAACAAGAAGAATATATAAATAAAGAGTTAACAA
>Ga0302162_10000393_pt1 | contig 12347 bp, 13 predicted proteins | sample I_Fen_E2_2_FD_193501 | JGI IMG/M metagenome (GOLD analysis project Ga0302162, IMG submission 193501) | Peat permafrost microbial communities from Stordalen Mire near Abisko, Sweden - I_Fen_E2_2 | ecosystem: Environmental > Terrestrial > Soil > Wetlands > Permafrost | place: Sweden: Abisko...
TATATTCATTGTTATTGGACAATGATATTAATAATTTTTTGATATCGTAATATTTTATGTACAAGCATGTTCCTGCAATATATATAATACAAGTTGCTTTAAATACTATATTAAATTAAATATTATTAAATAACGTTTTCAAATAGATTTATGGAAAATTATTACTTGAATTTAAAAATATATGTATGTATAATAAATTGTTGGTACACGAACAATACGTGTAAAAATAATTTCGTACATGGAGGGTTAAAATGAAAAAAACTACTTTGATTTGTTTATTACTATCAATGATTTTAAGTGGCTGTAGTTCTACAGCTGGAACAAGTATAAACAATAATTTACAAACTACCGAAGCGACTTCGGAAAGCACTAAAAACCAATACATAATGGCTGGAAAAATTGCAGCAAACGATGAAGCAAATATAGCTTCAAAGATTTCAGCAAGAGTTTCTGAAATATCAGTTGATATTGGATCACAAGTTAATCAAGGAGATACTATTATTAAATTGGATACACAAGATTTGCAAGCACAAGTTGATCAAGCGCAAGCAGCAGTAAATACTGCACAAGCAAGTTTAGCTAATGCAACTAATAGTACAAGACCTGAACAGATAGCTCAAGCACAAGCATCTTTAGATAACGCAACTGAAAGTTATACTGTTGCTCAAAAGAACTATGACCGTACAAAAACTTTAGTTGAAGCTGAAGCAAACACCCAGCAACAACTTGAGTCTGCACAACAACAACTTGTTGCAGCAGAGTCTCAACAGAAATCAGCACAAGAACAATTAAATATGCTAAATAGTGGAGCAACAGAAACTAGTATAAATGTTTATAAAGCTCAAGTAGAACAAGCACAGGCAGCTCTAAAGACAGCACAAACTTCTTTAAGTAATGGAACTATTACATCACCAATTTCAGGTGTAGTAAATGCTAAAAATATTAATGTAGGTGAAATGGCTTCTGCCAATACAACTCTTTTATCAATATCTAATCCTAGTGCTCTATGTGTAAATGCTTATGCACCATTAGATATTATAAGTGAACTTAAAGAAGGACAAGATGTAGTTATTAAAGTATCTGAAGTACCCGATAAAGTATTTAAAGGGAAAATAGCTGTTATAAATTCAAAATTAAATTCACAAAGTAGAAATGTTTTAGTAAAAGTGAGTTTATCAGATCCAGATTTACTACTAAAGTCTGGTATGTTTGCAGAAATAGGATTAAATGAATAAGGAAAGAAGGTGCTTTCAATATGAATGAGAAGCGTAAAATATTAATTATTGGAATTTTAGTAGCAATAGTATTAGCATTAGGTGGAATATTATTTTACTATTGGTATGAAAACACTTATTATGTTTCAACTGATGATGCAAGAGTTAGTGCAGATTTAGTTAGTGTAACCCCACAAATTTCGGGGAAATTATTAGAGCTTAATGTGGAGGATGGAGACGTAGTTACTCAAAATCAAATATTAGCTCGTCAAGAAATGAATAATCTTCCTGACTCTAGCGTAGATCAATCTTTGGTAAGGGCACCTATTAGTGGTATAGTTATCAAAAAACAAGGTACAATAGGAGAGGTGTGGGCACCAGGTCAAACTTTAGTTACTCTAGTAGATCCAAATAAACTTTACATAACAGCTGATATCGAAGAAACTAAACTTGGAAAAGTTAACGTTGGACAATCAGTAGATATAACTATAGATCAATATGATTCAGAGAAGTTTACAGGAAAAGTTAAATCTGTAGGACAAGCAACGAATTCTGCGTTATCACTATTTGCAGCTTCTACTAGTGGTACGTTTACAAAAGTAGTTCAAAGAATTCCAATAAAAATTGAACTTGATAAATTTAACAATAAAATACTTCCAGGTACTAATGCAGTTGTTAAAATTCATATCAAGTAATGAGGTGATATATATATGACAGAAAGTAACAACAACGAATCATTAAGTGGTTGGTTGGCATTAGGTGTAGTTATAATAGGTACTTTTATGTCCATACTAGATAGTAGTATAGTTAACATTGCTCTTCCTAAGATGATGGCTGTTTTTGGTATGCCTTTAGATGATGCAAAGTGGATATTAACAGCTTATACACTAGCACTTGGAGCTATTATACCCTTAACGGGATATCTCCAAGATATTTTTGGAGCTAAGAGAATATATATATTTGCATTAGCAATGTTTACATTAGGTTCATTACTATGTGGATTTGCATGGAGTGGTTCTACTATGATAGCATTCCGTGTAATTCAAGCTATTGGCGGCGGAATGATAATGCCTGTAGGAATGTCTATAATATATACTGTGTTTCCAAGAGAAAAGATAGGATTAGCTCTTGGTTTTTGGGGAATAGCAGCTATGGCAGCACCTGCTATAGGACCTACACTAGGTGGTTATATTATTGAGAAGGCAGATTGGAGACTTATTTTCAATGTTAATGTTCCTATTGGTATAATAGGAGTAATATTGGCAGGTATTATATTAAAGGGTACAGAAAAAAAACCTTTTAAATCCTTTGATATGATAGGATTTATATCTTCTACAGTAGGTATAGTAAGCGTACTTTATGTTCTTGGCGAAGGTTCTTCAATTGATTGGACGAAGATAGAAAATCCAATTTTAATGACTATTGGTTGTTTAAGCCTTCTGTTATTCATAATAAATGAACTTACTCATCCTGATCCATTGCTAGATTTACGTATTTTTAAACTATATGATTTTACTATAAGTCAAATTATAACCAGTATTCTATCATTAGCGATGATGGGTGGAATGTATATATTACCGCTGTTTTTACAAAATGTAAGAGGTTATACACCCATGGAAGCTGGTCTGATTATGTTGCCCGGCGCACTTGTAATGGGTGTTATGATGCCAATAAGTGGTAATCTTTTTGATAAAATTGGAGCAAAGGCGCTAGTTATACCTGGACTAATAATATTAGCAGTAAGTTCTTATGAGCTATCAACTGCTATAAATATGAATTCTAGTAAGGGAACAATAATATTTATTAATTGTATAAGATCTGTTGGAATAGGCCTTAGTATGATGCCAATTAGTACAATGGGAATGAATGCTGTACCAACTGCTTTGGTTGGAAAAGCATCAGCGCTTTCGAATACAATAAGACAAATAGCAGGTTCGCTTAGTATAACTATAATGTCTACAATTATGCAAGGACAAATTGATCATAACTATTCAAAACTATCAGAACAAATAAGTGTTTATAATAAAACATCAAATGACACTATAAGCGTGCTAACAAAATTGTATATGCATTCAGGGCAGCCTCAAAAGACTGCTCAAGGTTCTGCAATATCTCAATTGGCGAAAATGATACAGGGTCAAGCTACTGTAGATGCTATGGCATATTCTATTGCAGTATCATCACTTATAGTATTTGTAGCTATAATCTTGGCTTTATCCATGCGAACTAGAAAATTATCACCCAAAAAGAATAAGGAAGGTGAATAAAATGAATCCTCATGAGGATTTATCAGGTTTGAATAATGAATTGGAACAAAAACAAGCAGATGAGATTATCGATATTTTTAAAAATATCAAAAAGGCTCTTAGTTGTAAATTTAAAAAAAGTGCAAAACAATTTGGATTTACACCACCTCAGCTTTCAGTCATATTTCATTTATACGAGATTCCATCAATAACTCTTAATGAGTTAAGTGATCATATGGGATTAACAAAAAGTACTGTTTCAGGTATAGTAGATCGTTTGAACAAGCAAGGTGTGGTAAATAGGGAAATACCTAAAGATAATCGTAGAATTGTAAAGTTATCAATTTCTGAAGAATTTAAAAATAACAATGACATATGTAATATTAAGAAAAATTTTCTTGGTGATTTAATATCTGATAATATAAAAAATTTGGATCCGGCAGAAGTGGAAAAAATCATCTATGGATTAAGACAGTTTAGTTTATTATTAAATAACAATGATGACAAATAAATTTTTATTATGAATAATGTCATAAATGAATTTTATATTAATTTAAAGTACCTTTGAAATTTTTAAACCCAATGGGCTATTTTAGATGATTATATAATAAATAAATTAACCACTCAATTATGAGTGGTTAATTTATTTGTGCATTCATTCTATTTAAATCTATAAGCTATTTATAAGTAGTACGAAGTGAAGGTTCATCTTCTCCACTAGGACTTTTTTCATTTGCTTTATTTTTCACTTCTTTAGCATAATTTCGAGATGCTGGATCAGATGTACTTTTTGTGTGTGAATTATCAGAACTGTTATTATTCATATTAAATCCTCCTCAAGAATAAGTTGATTTCTATATTAGCTTATCCAGAATATTTGAAAATATTATTTATTTTGTATTAGTTTTTTGAAGAATTATCTTTTAAATAAGCGATACTGTCTTAACTGGCATTTTTTCAGCATATTCTAAAGAATATATATAGTGAACCATATATATGGTAATATTCTTCAGAATAAATAAGGGTTAGAATATATATGGTTTGAATTGTTATTCTTATTTAGATTAGTTATAATACATTTGAATGAAGATAAATTTATAAATTTTTAAACTTTACATAAAATAAAGTTATGTATAAAATGAAAGTAGGAAGGGAGGGGCATACATTGAAAAGAATTAATATTTTAAATGAAGATACAGCTAATAAGATTGCAGCAGGAGAAGTTGTTGAAAGACCCTCTTCAGTAGTTAAAGAATTAGTTGAGAATTCTATAGATGCCAATTCTAAAAACATAGTAATTGAAATAGAGGAAGGTGGAACATCACTTATTAGAATTATTGATGATGGTGATGGAATTTATAAAGATGACATAGATAAGGCTTTTCTTCCTCATGCTACTAGTAAGATTAATAAATCAGAAGACATCTACAATATACATACTTTGGGTTTTAGAGGGGAAGCACTTCCATCCATAGCATCTGTAGCTAAGGTTAATTTGAAATCTAAACAAGAAAATCAAGAATTCGGTTGTGAAATATCTATTGAAGGTGGAAGACAGTCTTGTGTTACAGAATGCGGAGTAAATAAAGGTACAATAATAGAAGTTCGTGATTTGTTTTTTAATGTACCTGCTAGAAAAAAATTCTTAAAGTCTGTATCTAAAGAAGGCTCTTTAATAAATGATATAATAACTAGACTTGCCTTAGCTAATCCAAAAGTTAGTTTTAAATTATACAATAACAATAAGAAAATTCTTCATACTTTTGGTAATGGAGACCTTAAAGATGTAATAAGAACTATATATGGAAAGTCTATAACTGATAATATCCTTTATTATGACGATGCTTCTGATCTTATAACTGTTTATGGTTATATAGGAAAAGAAGAAATAGCTAGAGGTTCTAGAAATAATCAAAGTATTTTTGTAAATAAAAGATATATTAAAAATAGATCACTAGGCATAGCTGTTGAACAAGCATTTAAATCTTTTTCAACAGTAAGTAAGTTTCCTTTCTTTATATTATTTATAGAAGTATATCCAGAATACGTAGATGTTAATATTCATCCAACTAAAGCAGAAGTTAAATTTAATGATGAGAGAATAATCTTTAAAAAGATTTTTGGAGCAGTTCACACTGCCTTAAAAAATGAGGTTTTTGAAACCTTTGCGATAAAAGAAGATGTAGAAAATATTAAGAATTCTACAATTCCAAGCTTTGAAGAAATAACTTTTAAAATAAAAGAAGAAGAGGCAAAAGTTAAATTTGCAAATTCAGCAGCGAAGACTATGATAGAGCAAGGAAAAGATCTAAAAGTAGATAATTCATCTTCATTAGAAGATAAATTTACAAGTACATATGTTTCAAATTCAGAATATGAGAATAAGTTGTCATTTAAAAGCAATAACAACGATGAAGTTAATAAGAGTATAATTGATATTCCTATAGATTTTAAACTAACAGAAAGAGATACTTCAATAAATATAGAAAATAAAAACTTAATAGGTTTAATTAATAATTTAAATTCAGAAATTACAAATGAAAATTTGAATGAAACAGCATACTCGAACAAACGTTCTGATGCGTTGAAAACCTCATTCAATGAGGATATTACTAAGTCTGTTAATAATTTACAAGATATGAATTCACAAAATGTTAAAGAAAATAATAGTTTAAAACCAATAGCTAAGTTTCCACCAATCACTATAATTGGTCAGTATAATAAAACTTATATATTAGGTGAATATGACGGAACTTTATATATGATTGATCAACATGCCGCTCATGAGAAGATATTATTCGAGAAATATTTAAAGGAAATTGAAGAGGGGACCATTATAATTCAACCACTTATGGTTCCAAGTGTGATTGATTTAAGTATAGATGATTATTCTTACTTTGAAGATAATAAAGAGGTATTTAAAGCAGCAGGATTTTTACTGCAAGAGTTTGGGGGAAACTCATTATCATTAAAAGAAGTTCCATATTTTCTAGGAAAGCTTAATCCTAAAAATTTGTTTTTAGATATACTTGATAATCTTAAAAATTTAGGTAATGGAAAGACTAGTGAAGTTAAACATAATACCATAGCTAGTAAAGCATGTAAAGCAGCTATTAAGGGAAATGATAAGTTAGAACTTAATGAAATGATAAAACTCGTTGAAGATTTAAGATATATTGATGACCCTTTTCATTGTCCACACGGAAGACCTGTGATAATAAAATTTACAAACATTGATATTGATAAGAAATTCAGGAGAATAGTATAATTAAATGCTAAATCTGGATAATACATTTTTAAGTAGCAATAATGAAGGGATGAAATAATGAAACAAAAATTATTAGTAATTGGAGGTCCAACCGCAGTAGGGAAGACTGATCTTTCTATAAAACTCGCAAAGAAATTAAATGGAGAAATTATTTCAGCTGACTCTATGCAGATTTATAAATATATGGATATTGGTTCTGCGAAAGTAACAAAAGATGAAATGGATGGAATTAAGCATTATCTAATTAATACTATAACTCCTGATGTTCTATTTTCAGTGGCTGATTTTAAAGAATATGGCGATAAGGCGTTAAATGAGATTGTTTCTAAAGGGAAATTACCAATAATATCTGGTGGAACAGGACTGTATATTAATTCATTAACTTGCAATATGACTTTTACAGAAGCAGAAAAAGATGAAAACTATAGAAAGCACTTAGAAAGTTTAGCCCTAGAAAAAGGTAATGTATACATACATGAAATGTTAAAAGAATGCGATCCTATAAGCTATGAAGAAATACATCCTAATAACAGAAAAAGAGTTATTAGAGCCTTAGAAGTATTTAAACTTACAAATAAACCATTTAGTTCTTATAATGCTGGAGAAGATTTTTATAGTAGTAATTATGATATATACTATTATGTATTAACTATGGATAGGGAAAAGTTATATGAAAGAATAAATAAAAGAGTAGATATCATGATGGAAAAGGGACTATTAGATGAATGTATAAGATTAAAAGAAATGGGATATACTTCAGATATTCAATCAATGCAAGGCATAGGATATAAAGAAATTTTATATCATTTGGAAGGCAAAATTTCTTTAGAGGAAGCAATTAATATGATAAAGCAAGGATCAAGAAACTATGCTAAAAGACAATTAACCTGGTTTAGACGCGACACGCGATGTGTATTTTTAGATAAAGATACAATGGGTGATGATGAAATTTTAGATAAAGTTATTAATGACATAAGAAACAACTAGGGTTATAATATTAATATAAAATTATTTATGGAGGTGTTATATTTTGGTCAATAAACAACAAAGTAATCTACAAGATATTTTTTTAAACAATGCAAGAAAAAATAAGTTACAATTAACTGTTCATTTATTAAATGGATTTCAATTAAAAGGTATTGTAAAAGGTTTTGATAATTTTACTGTTATTTTAGACTGCGATAATAAACAAATGCTTATATATAAGCATTCAATGTCAACTATAACGCCAATTCAACCGATTTTATTTACAGATAATGAATACGAAAATAATTAGTAAATAGGCATTAATTTTGCCTATTTATTTTGTGTGAGTCTCTAATTTGAAACAAAAGAGTTATGATCCAATTTTATATTTGGTCAGCAGAACCTTCTCTGTGAGCATTTTATATTTGGATATTTAAACTTCCCCTGATAGCGAGTGTAAGACATGTTTCTTATATTCAAGTTCTCGAGTTTCCTTTTAATTTGACACTTTAATTTTCAAACATAACTTTTTTATATGTTTGGTAGAATTTCCCCAACTAACGAATGTGAGTTGGGTTTCTTAATTTATATATACTGAGGAGAAATTAGATATGCTAAAAAAAACAGAAGAACTTTTAATTAATAATTACAACATAAGTGAAAAAACATTTAAAATATACAGACAGGCTGTATCTGATACAGAAGATCAATTTAAAGAATATGATGAAATCAGAGAATTTAATCAACTGAAAGTTCTAAGAGCTTTTCAAGCTGAAAAAATAAGTGATTCTCACTTTACTAATACTACAGGATATGGACTTGATGATTTAGGAAGGGATGCTTTAGACAAGGTATATGCTAGGATTTTCAATACTGAAGCTGGACTTGTTCGTCCGCATTTTGTTAGTGGTACTCATGCTATTGGGTGTGCTATTGCTGGCAACGTAAAACCAGGTGATAAAATACTTTGTGTTTCTGGACTTCCTTATGATACCTTACTTGGTGTTCTTGGGTTATCAAAAAAGAAAAATTCTGGTTCTTTAGATGAATATGGAATCAAAACTGATATAGTAGACTTAGATAATGATGGTAAATTCCAATTTGATAAAATCAAAGAAGCTCTAAAAGCTGACCTTAACATAAAGCTTGTACATATACAAAGAAGCACAGGCTATGCATCAAGGAAATCATTTTTAGTATCAGAAATAGCAGAAGTTATTAATCATATAAGAGAAGTTCGCTCAGATGTAATCATATTTGTAGATAACTGTTATGGAGAATTTATTGAAACTGTTGAGCCTACAGAATTTGGTGCTGATATTATGGCTGGCTCACTTATGAAAAACATAGGTGGTGGAATTGCCCCAGGTGGTGGATATGTTGTAGGGAAAAAAGAATATGTAGATTCAGCTGCTAATAGAATGACCGTGCCAGGCGTAGGAGGGGAGTATGGTGCCACTTATGGACTTATGAGAAGCTTTTATCAAGGACTATTCTCAGCTCCTCATGTATCTATAGAAGCTGTAAAAACTGCAATTTTTTGTGCTCGTGTAATGGAAATTGTGGGATTTAAAGTATTCCCAGCATCAACAGATAAGAGGACAGACATAATTCAAGCGATAGAATTTGGAGATCCTAGAAAATTAATTAACTTCTGTAGTGGAATACAAGCAGGATCACCAATAGATGCGTTTGCAGTATGTGAACCATGGGCTATGCCAGGATATGATAGTGAAATTGTTATGGCAGCAGGTGCATTTATTTCTGGATCAACTATTGAATTATCCGCAGATGGACCTGTAAGAGAACCATATATAGCTTATATTCAAGGTGGACTAAACTTTGATCATGGTAAAATAGGAATACTTATTGGATTAAGTAAAGTATTAGAAATAGAATAGCAAATGTTATGCTTTTGTAGATTTAATATTTTATCTGTTAGCATAGATTAAAGTGCTAAAAAATAGACTATTTAAATTATCAACTCCCAAAATAAAAGGGTCTTGATAATTTTAAATAGTCTGTTTCTATTAATTAGTTATGCATTTTTTGAACCTAAAATATTATTTAAAGGAAACTCGACTCACATGCGTTCGCTGAGTAAGTGATTCACACAAAATCAAAGATTTTGGTTCTCTACTTAAAAGATCTAAATATTCCAACAAGCTTACCTAATATTTTGCAATCATCTACTAAAATAGGATCCATAGTATCATTTTCAGGCTGAAGTCTAATATGATCCTTTTCTTTAAAGAATGTCTTTATTGTAGCACTATCATCTATTAAAGCAACTACAATCTCACCATTTATTGCATTTTGTGTACTTTCTATAATAGCTAAATCATTATCTCTAATACCTACATTAACCATACTTTGACCAGAAACTCGAAGCATAAACAGTTCATTATCATGTTTTATATAATCTAATGGTATTGGAAATGTATCTTCTATATTCTCAGTTGCAAGTATTGGAAGTCCTGCTGTAATCTTACCTACAATAGGAATATTAATCATTTCTTTTTTTGAAGCTGAAAGCTCTGCTATTTCTAAAGCTCTTGGCTTAGATGGATCTCTTTTGATCATGCCTTTTTTTTCTAATCTTTTTAAATGGCCATGAACAGTTGAAGTTGATCTCAAAGATACGGCTTCACAAATTTCTCTTACTGAAGGTGGATAACCTTTAGCTTCTGTATAAGTTTTTAAAAATTCATATATTTCTGATTGCTTATCTTTTACGTCTAACATTATTAACACCTCACTATTCTTCTATATAGTATAGCATACACTATATCATATAGCAAACTTATGTTCTAAATTTAGAAACATAAATTTAAATTATAAAACAAATTATTATTTCTACACATTAAACAATAACTAAATTTAATTAATTATATTTAATTTGTCATAATTTAATATCTTTACTATAGTATTTCCACAGTATAAAATAATAGTACTATTATTATGGTATAATATTTAATATCTATAGAATCGAGTAGATTCTTATGTTATAAAACAAAATAATTTGAAATGTAAGGTGATTAAAATGTTTGATATAAAAGTTTTTGAAAATATGAGTATAGAAAGTAAATTAGATAATATGCTTCTTATGCTCGAAGGATTAATTCAAGATGAAGATTTACCTCTAACAAAACTTTGCAACGCATCAGCTTTGATTAATGCACTTATAGGTAGAATAAATTGGTGCGGATTTTATATAGTTAAAAATAATTCACTTATTCTAGGCCCATTTCAAGGCATGCCAGCTTGCACTAAAATTGAAATAGGGAAGGGTGTATGCGGAACTGCTGCACTAAAAAAAGAAACAATACTTATTAACGATGTACACAAATTTGAAGGTCATATTGCTTGTGACGCAGCTTCAAATTCAGAAATAGTGGTTCCGATAGTTAAGGACGATAAACTTATTGGTGTTCTTGATTTAGATAGTGATGAATTTGACAGATTTACTGATATTGAAAGAAATTATTTAGAGAGAGTAGTGGATATACTTAATAAGCATATCAATTGGGATAATATAATCTAAGTTTGCTTTAGTTAATTATTTTTGATATAATTTAATGATATTCCATAATAGAAAAATGAGGTGTTTTAGATGACATATAAGTATACTGATGATGATTATTGTGATATCTATGAAAATAAGATTTGCGATAATTGTGGCAAGTGCTTGGAGCTAGAAGGTATAGATACAAAGGCAATTAAAATAGAAGATATTGCAAAAACTAAAGAAGAAAATGAATTGTTAGAAGAAGAATTCTTAAATGATTTAAAAACTTCTTTAAATGAAGATGAACTCCAAGAAATAGATGAAGAGAGTCTTGATTTAAAAGATATATATAGTAAATTCGGAAAAGCAACAAGTGAAATTGATAATTCTGATGAAGATTATGAGGATGCTTTTGAACATATAGAATATTTAGATGAAATAGGTATAAATGACGATTCGGATATTGATGAAATGACAGAAGAAGTTTATCCTGGAATTAGAAAATTAAAAAAACAATAGAATAAATTTAATGCATAGATTTTCGCTTTATTTCACATAATAATCCCATAATATATTTCAAAAGGAAGGGTGATTTTTTGTGAAGCGAAAATCTATTTTGGCTTTAATTATAATACTTTCAATATCTCTAGTTGGATGTGGTAATAATTCTACAAATAAAGTAGTGGAAGATACCAACAAAGCAAAAGAAGATGTAAAAGATACTACCGAAGCTGTTAAGGATAATGTAGAAGCTGCTGGTGATTCTTTAAAATATACTGCTCAGAATCTAAAAGATGATATTGTAAAGGCTGGCTATAACCTTAAAGATTCAGCTAACACCAAAAAAGATTACTTTAAAGGAAGCGAAACAGATTATCTAATGGGAAGCGATGTTGTTAGAGTTTACGAATATAATTCTGCTAATGACTTAGAAGGAGATATAAGCAGAATTTCAACAAATGGTTTAACCATAAATGGAACTAATGCAAATTATACTAGAAAACCTTATTATTACCGGAAGGGAAATTCACTTATAGTATACGAAGGCAATGAACCGGCATATGTTGATGAATTTAAAACGATGTATGGCAATACATTGATTCCTTAGAACTAATATATATGATTAAAGATTTATTTATAGAAAA
>Ga0302162_10000395_pt1 | contig 12323 bp, 10 predicted proteins | sample I_Fen_E2_2_FD_193501 | JGI IMG/M metagenome (GOLD analysis project Ga0302162, IMG submission 193501) | Peat permafrost microbial communities from Stordalen Mire near Abisko, Sweden - I_Fen_E2_2 | ecosystem: Environmental > Terrestrial > Soil > Wetlands > Permafrost | place: Sweden: Abisko...
CATTGCTGAAACATGGATATGCATATAAATTCTTGATAAGCTTTAAAGATGAAAGATTGAAAGAAATTATGCTATTAATAATTCCAGTAATTATTGGAGCCGGAGCAAATTCGTTAAATATGGTAGTAGATAAATATATTGCTTCATATTTAGAAGTTGGATCAGTTTCAGCATTGGATTATGCCCAAAAGTTGATATTCTTTATTAATACTATTATTACAACTTCAGTTACTAGTGTGGTATACCCACTTATGGCTAATATGCGACATAGTGGTGATAATAATGGTTTTATAAATATACTTAAAAAGGCTATTCTATATTTAGCTATATTATTAATTCCTATTACTATTGGAGTTATCATATTTGGGAAGGATATAGTTAAAATCGTATATGAAAGAGGAAAATTTACTGAACATGCAGTATATATTACAACTCTTGCTCTACTAGGATATGGCTTGGGAATACTCTTTACAGGAATAAGGGATATATTAAATTCAACATTATTTTCTATGGGAAAAACAAAAATTACTACAATAAATGGAATTATAGGTGTTATAATTAATATAATTTTCAGTGTAATTTTATCAAAGTATATAGGTATAATGGGTGTTGCATTAGCTTCAGCAATAGCTATGATAGTAACATCAATACTTTTATTTAAAAGTATAATTAAATTGGAAAAAGGTTTTATAATAAAAGATATAATTAAAAAGATGGGTATAATAGCAATAAATTCTATAATTATGGGAGTCATAATTATAATTATAGTAATTTGTTTAAGAAGTAAACTAAATTCAATAGTTCTTTTATTGCTTGGAACTATTATTGGAAGTATTATATATTTTATATTATGTTATCTATTTAAAATTGAAGAAGTTATTGAAATAAAAAGTTTGATTTTAAAGAAAATTAAAAGATAGGAGGACATATGAAAATATTATTTATTGCCTGCTACTCTCCATTAATAAATAATTCAGCAGCTATTGAAACGCTGCAATATTTGAATAAGTTAAGTGAAATTAATAATAATGAAGTACATCTTTTAACTGTTAATTTTCCAAAGGATTCAATATATTATGATGAAGCACTTCGATCTATGATGGACCATAAAATAAAAATTCATATTGTTGATGGTGGAATTGTATTTAAAAAATTGATGCCTAAAAATATCGATGATACTAATGCGAAATCTAATAAATTAAATCTAAACATTAAATGTGGTAATGTAAAGAAGGTATTGAGAAGAGTAAAAAATGCAGTAGTAATACCAGACATGTATTATGGATGGGCAATAAAAGCAGGAAAATATGGAATAGACTTAATGAAAAAAGAAAATTTTAATGTTATATTTTCAATGCACGAACCTCCATCTTCGCATTTATGTGCTTATTATATAAAAAAACAATATAGAAATATACCGTGGATTACATATTGGAGTGATCCATGGCTTAAGGATTCCACGAGAGAAAAGTCTTTTATTGTTAAAAAGATACTTGAGAAAAATATGGAAAAGGATATTGTTAACTTAGCAGACAAATTTATATTTGTTACAGATGCAAATAGAAATGAATATTTAAAAGATTATAAAGCATTAAGTGATGGTCATAAAAAGACTTTCATATTAAATAGAGGTTTTGATACCAAATTATATGATAGATTATTTCATGAAGAAGTTCCAACACTTATAAAAAAAGATAAGCTTAATATTATTTATACTGGAGAAATATTTTCTAAACTTAGAGATATAAAACCCTTTATTAAGGCAATTGAAGAAATAAAGGAAGAAGATATAGAAGCATATAGTATGCTAAATATCTTATTTTTTGGCAATATAGATGATATAGAAGGTAAAAAGAAACTAGAAAGTTTAGATGTAGCAAAAGTATCACCTAGAATACCTTTTGATGAAGCACTTAAATATATGCTACATGGAGATATTTTGCTTTTATTTGGAAATAAAAATTCCAAACAAATACCAGCTAAAATTTATGAATATTTTGGAGCTAAAGGCAGAATATTAGTAATTTATGGGGATGAAAATGATCCTATTAAAAGAGTAGTAAAAGACAATAAAAAATGTATTGTAACTGAAAATAATACTAAAGGAATAAAAGATAAAATTTATACATTAATAAAAATGCATAAAAATAAGGCTATAGATTGTGCACCAGATTTAAATTATGAATGGAATTCAATAGTTGAGAGATTAAATAATATATTAGAAGGAAGTGATTAAATGCATATAATGGTCATTCCATCTTGGTATTCTTCTTCAAGAAATAAAATTCATGGTAGCTTCTTTAAGGAGCAATTTAAAGCTCTTGCAAATAATAATGAAAAAATTACTGTTGCATATAATGAGATTTGGCCAATCACTTTGATTGGGAGGATTCATGAAAAGCACGGGATAAACTTTAATGTAGAAGATAATCTCAGAACTTATAGATATAAAGATTATAATTATTTGCCTAAAACTTCACTGATGTTTAAGATTTTTAATAGAAGGATGGATAAACTTTATCAAGAAATTGTTAAAAAAGAAGGTAAAGTTGATATTATTCATGCTCATTCAGTTTTTTGGGGAGGGATAGCAGCAGCTTATATAAGTAAAAAATATAATATTCCATTAGTGATAACAGAACATTCATCACTTAAGTATGCTAGATATGTTAAGGACAGTTATAAAAAGTATATTTATGAAGCATATAAAAATGCAGATTGTTTAATTGCAGTTGGAAATGGACTAAAGAAAGAACTAAAGGAATATGTAAACAGACCTATTGAAGTGATTAATAATATGGTTGATTTGGAATTATTTTATATTGATGAAAATATTGAAAATAAAAATTCAAAAAATGATAGAGAATTTAAATTCTTTTCATGTGCTTTTCTTGAAGATGGAAAAGGAATGGAATGTTTAATTAGAGCTTTTACAGAAGCTTTTAAAGATGAAAAAGTAACTTTACGAATAGGTGGAAATGGCTCACTTAAATTGTTATTAAAGAAACTTATTGAAAAGCTCTGTATGGACAATCAGATAAAACTTTTGGGAGCTTTATCAAGAGAAGACGTTTCTAAGGAAATGAGGAGATGTGATGCTTTTGTTCTTCCGTCTGAACATGAAACGTTTGGTGTTGTTTATATTGAAGCTCTTGCATGTGGCAAACCCGTTATAGGAGCTGACAATGGTGGAGCAGAAGATATAATAAAGGAATGTAATGGAATAATAGCTAAAAAGAAAAATGTGGAGGAATTAACCAAAGCATTAATAAAGATAAAAGAAGATTATGAAATGTATGATAAATGTGGAATTAGAGAAAAAATAGTTTTTAGCTATTCAGAAAAAGTATTAGTTGAAAAGCTAAAAGGAGTGTATAAAAAAGTATATGAAGGAAATAATTAAAAATATATATGATTTTGTAGATAATAAATTTTATTTTAAGTTGCTATATTTGTTTGTAAGTTTGACTTTTGTAACTATGTTAAAAGATGTACCTGGAATAAAGATATTAAATTATTTAGCATTTGGTTGGGGAACAATTTTAATATTACTTATGATAATTGAAGACTATAAAAGAAGAAAGATTTATAGATTTGATATTCCATTAGGACTTTTTATGATAATAACATTAGCATTCAATGTTATTGCTTACAGAAGTATTCATAATATTGAAATTTGGGTAGTTAATTTAATATTATTTGTAATAATATTTACGGTAGATGTTTTTAGAAGCAAAAAAATTATGATAGAAGAAATGAATATAATAACTAATTTTTATGCTATTCTTATGTGCATAGCATCTATTATTTCATTAATAATGAGATTTTCAGGAAAAACTATAGAGCTGAATGGAATTGTATTCGGAGGAACAAAAGGTGTATTTGAAAATGAGAATGCACTTTCAATAGCAGCTGCATTAGCTATTGTTATGTGTATTTATCTTAATTATATGGCGAAAAGCCATAGACTTAAGATATTTTGGATAGCTAATGTAATATTACAGACAATAACAATGATAGGATCGCATGGAAGAAGTGCTTATTTAATAGTAATTGCAGTAGTATACATATTTATTTTTGTATACAATACAAATAAATATTTTAGAATTATACTTTTATTAATACCAATATTAACATGTGGAATATTTTTTCAATTAGACAAAAATAATATTAGAAATTTCACAAGTGGAAGGAGTAGTCTTTGGGAGTCAGCATCAATAGTAATAAAAGATCATCCTTTAACTGGAGTTGGAAATAATGATCTTGTAGAAGCCGTTAGAGGTGCACGTGTAACTGATGATTTACCAGGATTAGAATTTGGAGGTTTGCACAATATATATGTGCAAACAGCAAGTGTAAATGGTATTATTTCATTGCTACTATTTCTTGCTTTTGCAGGAATGATTTTAATGTTCTTAATACAACATTTGGATAAGCTAAAAAGAAAAGAAAAACTTCAAATGACAACATTAACTTCGCTAATAGTTGGAATTCTTGCAGTAAATTTATTCGAAAGTTCGATTATATATATAGTAAGCTTCATTTCTATGATATTTTGGATATACTTGGGTTATTTAGTGTCAATTTTGGACAATAAGAATATTGAATAATTAAAAATGCTAGACATAAGATAAAATGAAACTTTTCAATTGGAGTTAATACGCTAACTGAATTTAATTTAAGTAATAACCTCAAAGGTCAAAATATACCTTCAGGGGTACCTAGTCTAGGACATGTCTGTTGTTTTCTTTCATATGCCTTAGACATAAGATAAAAATACTAAACTAGAAGGAGACAATAACATATGAAATTTTGTGATGAAAGTATTAAACAGTTCTTAGAAGAATTAGGATCAGATTTATCTGCACCAGGTGGTGGTAGTGTAGCTGGACTTATTGCTGCATTATCAGGAGCGTTAAATTCTATGGTTTATTCGTTAACAGTAGGTAAAAAAAATTATATGGCTTTAGAAAATAACGAAAAAGAAACTATAGATAAATTTAAAAAAGAGTCTGAAGAATTTACATCAAGAAGCTTAGAACTTATGGAAGAAGATAGAGAAAATTTTTTGAAATTAATGGATTCTTATAAATTATCTAAGGATACTGAAAAAGATAAAGAAAAAAGAGCATTAGCTATAAAAGAAAATACGATAAAATCTATGGAAGCACCTTTAGTTTTAGCAAGGGAAAGCTTAGAATTTTACAAGAATCTAAAGATTATGGCTAAGTATGGGAATAAAATGTTATTATCAGATTTGGCCATTTCTGCAATTTTACTTCATAGTGCTATAGAAAGTTCTATAGTGAATGTTAAAGTGAATTTGAATGGACTTAGAAGTGAAGAATTCTATAATAAAGTTGACAATGAATTAAAAGGGATTATGGAAAAATCAATTAAAGAAAAGAATTCTATTACTGAAGATGTAAACAGTGTTATTTACCCTAATTAATAATATGATTTTTGACGTGTTGTTTTTTTGAATATGCATAAAAAGATACTTAGTTTTACTGAAATCATTACTAAGTATCTCTTTAATTTAGGCACAATCAAAAAAATAACAAGTCCATCTACCAAGCCTATTTTCCATCATGCTGCGTCAGCAGATTGCCCTAATAGGCTCGCTATGAGACCAATTTGCTTCCTTGCCTGATGAAAAATAATCATGGCATTTTGGACTTGTTATTTTCTTTCATGTGCCTTAGTCTATTGGTTTTCCTTCAAAATTTGTATATTCAGGTTTGGTTTTATGATTTCCACCAAGATTATCTTGTTTATCATGTAAATTTTGTCTTCTTGCTCCTTTTTGTATTGGGTTAATTGCCCCTTCTTTATTTGGCATATTAATCACTCCTTTCATGTGCCTTATTAAGTATTTTGCACTTATATTAAAATTTGATACATTTAAATTTTGGGATAATAATATGTACAAGTATTGAAAAATATTGTATATATGGTATATAATATTTAATAGTATGATATGTATACGTATAATTATAAAATGGAAAGAAATACGTAGAACTAAATAATCTAAAGGAGGAATAGACAATGGAGAGTACAAAGTTTCCTATTGTTATTAAAAAAAGAAATGGTGTAATGATAGGTGTTTCAATACTTGAAATAGTAATGGGAATAATGTTTGGAATTATTGCAGACGGACCAAAGAGCATTCTTCTATGGATATTTGTAATTACTGGGATAATAACTGCACTTTCAGTTTTAGTAGAATACAGTCAAGATATAATACTTAAAGAAAATAATGTGGAATTTTATAAAAATAATGATTTAATAAAATCAATAAAATATAGTAGCATCAACGCTATTTATATTGCAAAAGGTAATGAAACTAAAACTAAGAAAAAAGATTTTTTAACAATTGGATTTAACGGTAATGATAATAAAAGTAATAAAAATAGCAAAAATAATAAAAGTAAGAATTCTAAAGGTGAGAGTTATCCAATTAATCATAGTGTCTATAGCTCTCAAGATTTAAATACATTAAATAATATTATTCTAATGAAAAATTCTTCTATAAAAGTCAGTGATGATGTAAAAAATCTAACGAATAAAATACACACAAAGTAATAAATAAATTCCCTCAAAACAAAAATTATTTTGAGGGAATTTTTTTATTCCGTAGGTAGATCATTTAATGATTTAAATTCATAGCCATCTTCTTTTAGGGTTTTAATAACTGCTGGAAGTATTTTTGTATTTGTATTTGAAACTGCATGTAAAAGCATTATGGAACCAGGATGAGCGCCTTTACATATTTTTTCTAGCGCATAACTTTCAGACGGTTGATTGTTTATTAGCCAATCTTTATAAGCAAAACTCCAAAATATAGTTTTATATCCTAAATCCTTTGTCAATTGCAAAGATTCTTTTGAGTATTTACCCATTGGAGGTCTAAAGAATGTTGGCATATCTTCTCCAATAAGTTCTTTATAGGCATCTTCTACCCCATTAAGTTCTGCTTTGAATTTTTCGTTGTCATGTATTTGTGCCATAGAAGGATGATGTACGCTATGATTACCAACTATATGCCCTTCATCAACCATTCGTTTAATTAGCTCAGGCTCTTTAATAATATAAGGTTTAACAACAAAAAAAGCAGCAGGTACGTTATATTCTTTCAGTATATCGAGAATTTGCCCAGTGTGACCGTTTTCATATCCTTCATCAAAAGTAAGATATAAAACTTTATTTGAAGTATCACCTAAGTAATAAGCAGAGTTTTCTTTAAGAAAATTAATAGACTCTCTTGGTGCTTCTGCGATTTGGCCTTTTCCTTTTCCAACATAGTACCAGTTAAGTTCGTCTTCATCACTAAAAGAGGAAAAAATATCTCTTATATTATCAATATCTGAAATATCTCCAAAGACTCCATCTTCTTGAAAACATTCATTTGCATCTACATCGTCATTACTTGTAGCGCTTACATATTGGGATGGAGAAATTACAATTAAATTTAGGATTAAAGAAAGGGCAATAGAAGATTTTATTGATTTTTTCATTTTTTCACCTTCAATCTTTAAAATAGTATTGGCATAAGCCTTATATTGATAACTTAGGCACATGAAAATAAATAATAAGTCCAAAGTTGCCATGAATATTTTTCATCAGACAAGGAGACAAATTGCCCTCATAGCGGGCCTATTAGGTCAATTTGCCGATGAGCAGGGAACCAAAATCTATGATTTTGTGTGAATCGCTTACTCAGTGAGCGTAGCGAGTCGAGCTTCATTTATGATGGAAAATAGCGGGCAAATGGACTTGTTATTTTTTTGATTGTGCCTTAACGTTTAATCATTCATAGTATTTGAAATTTATTAAAGAATAACCATGGTAAATTATATATATACCTTAACTAAAAGGAGTTTTTGCCATATGCCCTATGGATATGAAATAAAATTTTTGAATATCACTTATAGGTATTCTGAAGTTAGAGTTGAAATAAAAAATGTTCTAGAGTATAATTTTTAAAGGTATATTAAAAGTTAGAAGTTAGAAAGGAATGTACATAGATGAAATTAGGTATGGTAGGTTTACCGAATGTAGGTAAGAGCACATTGTTCAATGCGATAACAAAGGCTGGGGCGGAATCAGCGAATTATCCATTTTGTACAATTGAACCCAATATTGGAGTTGTAAGTGTTCCAGATAAGAGATTAGAAGTTTTAGAAAAAATGTATAATACAAAGAAAAAGGTATACACAGCAATAGAGTTTTATGATATAGCAGGATTAGTTAAGGGAGCTTCTAAGGGTGAAGGATTAGGAAATAAATTTTTATCACATATTAGAGAAGTTGAAGCAATAGTTCATGTTGTTAGATGCTTTGATGATGGTAATGTTGTTCATGTTGATGGTTCTATTGATCCAATACGCGATATAGAAACTATAAATTTAGAATTAATATTTTCCGATTTAGAAGTTTTAGAAAGAAGAATGGAGAAATCAATAAAACTTGTAAGATCAGGAGATAAGACTGCGAAATTTGAATATGCAATCATGGAAAAAATGAAGGAGCAATTAGAAGCTAATAAACCTGTTAGGACTTTAGAAGTTACAGAAGAAGAAGATGCTTTTGCAAAAAGCTTATTCTTAATTACTTCAAAGAAAGTTTTATATGCTTGTAATATTTCTGAGGATGATGTTATGGAAGGTAACTTTGATAATGATTATGTTAAAAAAGTTAAAGAGTATGCAGCAGAAGAAAATTCAGAAGTTATGGTTGTAAGCGCTAAAATTGAGGAAGAATTATCAGGACTTGAAGATGATGAAAAAGCTGAAATGTTAGGTGAATATGGATTAGATGAATCAGGACTAGATAAATTAGTTGAAACTAGCTATAAATTACTTGGTCTTATGAGTTACCTAACAGCTGGAGTTCAAGAAGTTAGAGCGTGGACAATTAAAAGAGGGACTAAAGCACCAGCAGCGGCAGGTAAGATTCACTCTGATATTGAAAGAGGATTTATTAGAGCGGAAGTAGTTGGATATGATGATTTAGTTGAATGTGGTTCAGAAGCAGCAGCTAAGGAAAAAGGAAAATTTAGACTTGAAGGAAAAGACTACATAATGCAAGATGGAGATGTAGTTAATTTTAGATTTAATGTGTAGGCATATTTGAATATAGATACCCACGGCGAGAAATGTACTTATTTATAGTTGGGTATATTTTTACAGTATAAAGTATAACTTAGAAGTGGAGTATGTATCTATATAAGTAAATAAGTTGTGTTAAAGAGTGAGGTTAAAAAATCTTGCTCTTTTTCAGTGCAATTTTTAATTACTAATCAAGTGAAACTTGATTCGGGTGGGGTTTGATCCCTATCTGAATCTTAGTTGAACTTATACCCTCAAGGGGCACAATGTCCAGGAGCGTGCAGCCGTTATCTTCCGCTTAAAGAAGTGGGAGTGCTACGGATGCTAGCTATCGGATAAATTTATGAATATATAGTTACAATTGAATGAATATTATGTAAAATGTAGATTTTTATACTAAAGTTTGTTAAAATAAAGTGCAAGTATAAGCTTAGTACAATAGTAAGGTGTGATTTATTAGTGAAAAAATCAACTGAAGAATATATAATTGCTTTAAAAGAATATATAAGTGTCTTGAAAAAAAATATAACTTTAATAAAAGAAAAGATAAGTGTTTTACAAGAAAATAAATATTTCATTCCAATCATAACCATAATTATATCTTTAAGTATAATAATGGGAATTAATGCAGTGGTCGAATCTAATATTGGGACACATAAAGATGAAGTATCGATTGCTACTAATACTGCAGAGGCAGATTTTTATAATAAAAAATATGAGGCGGCAATTGCTGGTTATACAAAACTTCAAGAAAAAGAGGACTGGCCTATATGGAATGTAAAAATTGCGGAGATCTATTCTGTTGAAGGAAATTTTGTAAAATCAAATGAGATCCTTGAACAAGTTTATGAAACTAGAAATAAAATTATAGATACTAAAAAGGAAGAAAAGGACAAACTTGAAGTTAAAGATAGAGAATTAACCAATTATATAGTATTTACAGCTCTTATGAATGGTGATGATAAAAAAGCTTTAGAATATGGCGAAGTATTCTTACAGGATTATCCAGATGACAAGAGTTTATTAAAGACAATGTTTACTGTTTGTCTTGCAAATAGTAACAAGGTTAAGGCAAAAGAAATAGTTAATAAATATCCAATAAGCGACGAAACTGCAAGTGATTTAGCTATTTTGGCTAGAATGAATTTGTTAATTGATGACTTTGATAAAGGATTTGCATTGTTAAAAGATGCTTGGTATAAAGATAAAAATGAAGTGAGAACATTTGATGTTATAGCTCAAATTGCAGATTATGATCAAGCTGATATTTTAAATAGAATTTCAAAACTTGAAGAAAAGGAACCTAATGAACTTGCATATAAAATGTGGAGAGCCAAAATTTACTCCATGAGTAAAGACTATGCAGAAAAAGCCGGTGAATTAGTTGGTAAGTTAGATAGTGAAGATGTTGGAAGTACAAATTTAATGCTTATTAAATCTAATATGTATGAAAATATGGGAGAAATAGAAAAATCAAAAGAAGTTTTAGATGGAATAATAAATAAGGATCCAAACTCATTTATAGGATATCACGCTGCGGCATGGCAAGCTTATAATAATGGAAAGTACGATGACGCTTTTAAGAATTGTGAAAAAAGTATAATCATGGACAAAGATTATCCTGATAATTATGGATTTTTAATACCTGAAATAATGGCAAAACAAAATAAGAGTGAATACGTAGAACCATATTTTAGAACTGCTTTATATAAAGAACCGTTTAATTATAATATTATTATTAAAATAGCAGAATATTATGGAAATACAATGCAGGACACAACTAAGGCATTATATTATTATGACTTAGCTTCAAAAATAAAACCAAATGATGCAGAGATATATTACAATATGGCATTAATAAAAAGTAATAATCAAAGACAAGATGAAGCCATAGAGTTATTAAAAAAGAGTATCTCAATAAGTGATAAAGTTATCAAATATCATAGAGCACTTGGAACTGTATATTTAAATGCAGAAAACAGTGAAGAAGCACTTAAAGAAATAAGAAATGCATATTCTATTGATAAAAATGATATTTTAACATTAAATAATGCAGGGTGTTATTATATAGCAATTGATGGTGATGTAGATAGAAGTATGACTAATTTAAAAGCAGCATATGATGGAATAAATGAAAAAACAAGTGCTGAGGATAAAGATACAATAACTGAGAATTATAATAGAGTTAAAAATCTGTCTGATGCATACAATAAAAGAAATGGTGCAACACTAACAGTACCAGATCTTAGATTATTTTATTAGTAGGGGGAGTAATATGTATCCAATTAAATTTGAAAACCTATATTATGAAAGAATATGGGGAGGAAAAGACCTAGAAAAATTTAGAGATAATGTTCCAGAAGGTGTCATAGGAGAAAGCTGGGATATTGCTTGTCATAAAAATGGTACAGGTAAAGTTGAAAATGGTGAGTTAAAAGGAAAAACTTTTGATGAAATAATACAACTTTATGGAGAAAAACTTTTAGGAAAAGAAATAGATATAAAAGAATTTCCACTTTTAATTAAATTAATAACTGCTCAAGACAAGCTTTCAGTTCAAGTTCATCCGAATGATGAATATGCTAACAGAGTTGAAAAAGATTCGGGAAAAACAGAAGCTTGGTATGTAGTAGATGCAGAAGAAGGAGCTTCATTAATAGTTGGAACAAAGGATTGTGATAAAGAAACATTTAGTAAAGCAATTAATGAAGGAAACTTAGATAAGTATTTAAATAAAATTCCAGTTAAAAAAGGTGACTTTTTCTATGTGCAAAGCGGACTTGTGCATGCTATATGCGAAGGCGTTTTGATCGCTGAAATTCAACAAAACAGCGATACTACATATAGAGTTTATGACTATAATAGAGGAAGAGAAATACATGTTGAAAAGGCATTAGAGGTAATAGATTTTTCTTTTGAAGGAAAGAATTCAAATGGTATATTAATACAAAAAGATGGGTATGATAAAACATATCTTTGCTTAGGAGAATATTTTGCAATACAAAAATATAAAGTTAATACATCTGCAAAGGAAAAGAGTGATGAAGAAAGATTTTATTTATTTACTTGTGTTGAAGGAAATGGTGTAATAAAATATAGTAATGGAGAAGAAAAAATACATATGGGAGACAGTATTTTTATTCCCGCAACTCTTGGAGATTACGAATTAATAGGAGATTTTACTTTGTTAAAAAGTTATATACCTAATTTAAA
>Ga0302162_10000404_pt1 | contig 12068 bp, 12 predicted proteins | sample I_Fen_E2_2_FD_193501 | JGI IMG/M metagenome (GOLD analysis project Ga0302162, IMG submission 193501) | Peat permafrost microbial communities from Stordalen Mire near Abisko, Sweden - I_Fen_E2_2 | ecosystem: Environmental > Terrestrial > Soil > Wetlands > Permafrost | place: Sweden: Abisko...
CGTAGATGGTATTTTCCGGTACAGTCAGGCTCACCCTGTCCAGTGCCAGATGCCCGGCAAACTGTTTCACTACATTTTCTACCTCTAATAATATCATGTTGATTGGTTAAGCAGTTAATACCGATAAATATCGCAAAGTAATATCTACCGAAGGTAATATCAATTTAGTCATATCCTGAAATAATATCACCAAAGGCGTCTTAAGTAATCGTATATATTTGTTACTAAGCTTACATCTCAGCGTTCTGGCAATTATGAATTATGAATTATAAATTGTGAATTATTTACATCTTCCCTTCGTCGTTAAAACTGTAATACTCCCCACGGGCTATGATGATATGATCGAGCAATGTTATGCCTATGGCTTCACATCCTGTTTTTATCCGTCGGGTTATCATTTCATCTTCATGACTCGGACGGTTCTGTCCCGAAGGATGATTATGTGCAACTACCAGAGCCTGTGCCGATTTTTCAAGCGCTACCTTAAGCAACATGGGTATATCTACCACCGTTTGCTTGCTGCCACCTTGCGTCAGTCGTTTTATCTCTATCACTTTGTTGGCTCCATTGAGTAGCCCTATCCAAAACTCTTCATGAGGCAAGTCCACCAGTTGTGGCTCAAACAGATCAAAAAGGTCTTTACTCGATGCTATTTTCTTTCGTTCCAGTATATCACTGGTTTTCCTTCGTTTCCCCAATTCCATTGCCGCCATAATGGTAATTGCCTTTGCTTCCCCGATTCCTTTAAAGCGTTTGCATAAATCGGCAATGGTAAGCTGCGCCAGTTCATTCAGGTTATCGTGGCAGTCATGCAATATCCGCCGGGTAAGTTCTACCGCCGACTCGTCCCGGTTACCCGAACCTATCAGGATAGCCAATAGCTCTGCATCCGAAAGACTTTGACTGCCTTTCCGTAGCATCTTTTCTCTTGGACGGTCATCTTCTGCCCAATCACGAATGGTTAATCGTCTATCGTCAGTTAACATGCCTCAAAAATACAAATAATTTTTACTATCACAAACGATCTTAATGGATAATAAAAAAGCTGCTTCAATTTATCATTTGAGGCAGCTCTATAATTGTTTAATCTATGATTCTAATAAAATAACTTATCTTCAACTATTTTAGAAAGGATCACATGGGCCGTATCCACATTTTGAGCTTTGATATAATATTTCAGTGGGGAATAAACTATTACCGGAAACTGTTGTGTTTTGATCGAATCTAATATCTTTCCGTTATAGTCGATTTTGAATAATAATGATTTCGGATTCTCATTCGGGTAACCGCTGGTTCCTTGTATGATAAATTCATTTTGGTTATAAGAAACTACCCTGTCCAGCCAATCGTTGGTCGAATCTCCGAATCGTTTCGTCCAGACTGTATCGCCCTTTAAATTTGTCCTGATTATCTGGCAATCCATATCATTCAAACTATTAGCATTTCTTGTCCTCCCTACAATCAGATAACCATTATCATACAATTGAACAAGATCAAATCCGGCTTCATTGAATGGATATTCATTATGTTTATAGTTCATGCTGAAAAGTTCATTCCCATTGGAATCATATTTCTTTAGATAAACCTGGTCGCTATTATAAGCTCCGGTTATAGCGAATCCACCATCGGAGGTAACTATAAATCGGGCAGGGAAATAGATCATATCATAAATGTTTTTTTGCCATAGCTGACTGTAATTTGCATTCAATTTGGTAAGTTGGGTTCCGAAGAGCACGTAACCTCCATCATGGGTTTGTAAAGCATTGACTACATTCATGTTTGTAAATTCAACTTTCCGGATTTGTTTGCCGGCTGCATTAAGTTCTACTGCCAGCACTCTGTAGTCCACTACATCTCCTCCCTCCTCAATAGAGCAAACACAAACATATGTTCCATCATTCTGTTGAAACATCTTGGTCACATGAACTGAATAAAACGAAGACCCCCAACCTGACCCTGAGGCATTGGTTCCCCATTCGAAGTTATTCTTTGTCCACTCGGTATCAAAATTGGAATTGGTCTTAATGATAGTCAATTTATTATGGTAAACTCCCGTAATCAGCAAACCATTATCATTCGTGAAGAAGATATTATCTATCCTGTTGAGTTGAAATACGCCTGTTGAATCTGTAACTTCGTTATATACAGAGCTACAAGCCTGGAATAAAAACATAGCCAAACTTACTAGCAATAGTTTTTTCATAATATTGATGATTTTACATGTAAAAAGTAATAACTAATCAATACTCAATGTTGATCTATTTGTTAAATGTATAGTTCGATAGTCTTAAAACCATCGACCTCAGGATTTCCATAATTAAGTATAAGCCCGTTCCCCACTTGAGATTCCTATTCGTTTTTCTTATCGCAACTTACAGCCAGAATTCCAACTATAATAAATAACAGAATCTTGATTCTTCTCCTGATTTTTGTTTTTTGACTGGTCTATAACTTATAGATGCAATTCATTTTCATTTTGTTGCATTAGCCGGGGAAAAACAACCTTTGTATAAAGTAGTCAGGCTCTCACTTCTATAATTTACAGAATCATCTGTTAATTATAGAAGTGGAAGCCCGACTAAAAAACAAGAAATTTCCGCTACTGCTCTTTTATACTCGTTATTCTTATCTGTTGGTAACCGTGATTTGCAAATCCACAACTAAAGTAGGAGTTCAAAATCTGATAATCTACAGTAACTTTCAAGCTATCCTTTTGAAAGGTAGCATCTAAATTTTCAGGAGAGTAAAACACTTTATTAATTTCAACTATCCATCCACAACCATCTGCTGCTGGATTTCCATAATTAAGTATAAGCCCGTTCCCCATTTTCAGATCTGATTCGTTTTTCTTATCGCAACTTACAGCCAAAATTCCAACTATAATAAACAACAGAAGCTTGATTTTTCTCATGATTTTTGTTTTTTGACTGATCTATAACTTATAGATGCAATTCATTTTCATTTTGTTGCATTAGCCGGGGAAAAAATAACCTTTGTATAAAAATAGTCGGACTCCCACTTCAATAATTTACAGAATCATCTGTTGATTATAGAAGTGGGAGCCCGACTAAAACTGTAAATAGCCAGGTTTAACGAAGTGTAACCTGGACTGTAAACCAATGCTGTTTTAAACTGATTAAATTATAAAGTTACAAACTGTTCTTGTTATCAGTCCAAGTCTCCGCTTCGCTCAGCGCTATACAAGGTATAAAATTATTTCAATATTTTCAGGTTTTATAGTTGCCATTATAAATTGATGGTATTGGTTAGTCCGGCTTCTTTTTGGTAGATTTACTCTTTCCAAGTTGTTTTATCTCCTTGTTGAGTTCCTCCAATGCTTTTAAATCTTCTGTTTTAAGTCGTTCAGCTCTGAATTTATCATATTCCAATTCGGCCAGTTGAAGAGCCAGTTCATGTGAAATTTTTCCAGCATGTTCCAATATCTCATTTTCATTGATAGTCAAAATGTCATTCAGCTTTTTAATCCAATCGCTCATATACATAACCTTTTTCTGACGCGCTTGATTTTCTGCGAATGCCAGGAATTGTTCCACCAATAAATTTAGCTGACTTAACTCTTCTTCATTCAAATAGTTCTTGGCAATCCCGACATCCGATTTTCTGATTTTATCTCCTGCCCAGGAACGTAACCCCATGTTTTGTTCAGTTGCAATAGCTCTTTGTGCAATTAATTCAGCAGCAGTATGCTGATGAATAGCCCAGTGCAATTTATTCTGTATAGTGGCAAAAAAGTCTCTTGCCTGTTCCGTCCTCGTGTCATAGTCAATACTGAGACAGAAAATATCTTTTACCTTCTGGTAGAAGATACGTTCAGAGCTTCGGATATCACGAATTCGTTCAGTTAGTTCATCGAAATAACGAATCTGCCCTGCTGCTTTCATACGCTCATCGTCTAACGTGAAACCTTTTACAATAAACTCGTTAAGCCGTTGGGTCGCCCATATACGAAATTGTGTGCCCCGATGCGATTTTACACGATAACCCACCGAGATTATTACATTCAGGCTAAAAAACTTTACTGGTTTATCTGAATTTGCAATGTGCAAATTTTGCACATTGCTTTCCTCATCCAGTTCATTTTCACTGAATATATTGTTTATATGCTTGGTTATTACACTACGTTCACGTTGAAACAATTCAGACATCTGGTTTTGAGTCAGCCAAACTGTTTCATCCTCCAACAGGACATCAATCTTAATTTGTCCATCTGGCGTCTGGTAAAGAATTATCTCACTATTATGTTCCATATCAATCACTCTCGAATATTTTTTTACACTTAATTTATTTTTCTGAATAGGTCTTTTTGTCGTATGACTAAGTCTTCCACCGCTTTCGTATAATCCCATTCAATCAGATCATAGCCCTTATTCCACTGGATAGTTCGAGTCCTGAGCGGATACCTGGACTGGAAACCAATGCAGTTTTCAACTGATTAAATTACATAGTTACAAACTTTTCAAGTTATCAGCATAACTCTCCGCTTCGCTCAGACTTACGATAGACAAGTGTTATGAAATAGTGCATTATTTTAAATTTAGTTGTTTTACAGTCAATATGGTAGCGAGCATTTGGTTATCACTCGCACGAAACAAAGTCATTAATGTTTTTATTTGAGTTTCATTTTCAACAATGCTATTAAGTTTATATATTATTCTTTCGGTCGCATTACAGTTTGAAAAATAAAAAACATCCCTATAAATAGTTTGTAAGTCTTTATTCTGCTTATAATATTCATCAAAACATTTGTCTGCTATTATGGGATAAGAAGCAAAATATAAAAGACCAACTCCATTTATATCATAATATGGATTAATTGTATATTCACAAGAAAATAACGTGTCACCAGTTAGTTTGAAATTTCCATAATTTGTAGATATTTCATCAATGAGACCTTTTCGCAAAAGACGATAATCGTTTAAAAATAGCGGTGTTTTTGATAATTGGATTATTCTGTTTGTCCTAATTTGTGGTTCGCATTTTGAAACTTTATTGTTATCAGCGCCTTCTCTGACAGAAAAGGTTGTCATAAGAGTAGCAGAGATATTTTTCTCAGCACAGTTACCAGTAATTTTGCTTAAAAACGTATTGTTTCCGAAGCATTTTATATTTGAATTAAACTCAATTGTTTCATTTTCAGAAAATTGACTTAGAGACGAGACGTTATAATTTATTCTGATAAAGGTCGAATAAAGTCGATTTCCATTATCGTCTATAAATTCGGATGATTTTTTTTGAAAACCTTTAGTAATAAGTTGCCAATGAGTATCACCTAAAAACTTTAGTAACCAATTTTCAGACAATGCGCTTTTAGCCATTTGGGGCATTCTAATTTCTATATTTTCAAAATGCGCTATTTCCTTTTTTTCAGAAACTTGATTGTCATTCTGAGATCCTTTATTTATATGAAAATATTCCAATGCCTCTGCAAGCGTTTGGTAATTAAACCAAATCACATCGGGTATTTCAAATTTAAAATACTTTTCTAATGCCACCCTTAAAACAACCATTTCTAAGCTGTCTATATTTGTGTTTTTTATCGGAAGATATAAATCAACTTCCGATATTTTAGAATTTGCATTTTGTAATATATGTAAATATTGTTTCATTTAAACTGCTAATCAATTTCATTAAGATTCAACTTGTTTGTCAATTCAAAATACCAGCAATGAGTTTATAATACCAGCCTTTCCATTCAACTGCAATTGAAAGTGAAACATATATTTGGTTTTGATTATTTAAAAAATTTGGGTTAGTTTGATAATGGTGTAAAAATACAGGATCAGTGATAGGCAAGTCATATGTATTCCCATTGTAAGAAAACACAAGTCTTGTTTTTGGTCTGTTTGGATTATCATCATAAGTCTTTTCAATAACCTCAAATTGATCAATTTTAATGAACATTAGAGAGTATGACATATTTCCAATAGCTTCTTCAGGAATAGCTTTGCCTCTATTTCCGAAAATTAAATTTCTATTGTCACAAAGTCTGTCAAGCTGATTTCTATCAAATTCCCCAATAACATTAATAGATTTTTCTCTGAAAAATGCATTTTCTGATTGATAATTATTCCCATCTGGATAATCTGTAATCTCAACTTCAACTATGTCAAGAATATTTATGTGTGAAACTAAATGAGTATGGACTTCACCATGAGGTGTATTACATATGGGTCGTATCCATTTCGGATGGCCATTGTTTATTACAGGGTTGTTGCTTGTGTCTAATTCAACACCAGCTAAACATCTTCCACCTTCTTTAAATGAATTTGCTAAACATACAAAACGTGCCATAAGATTACTTTACTAAATGGATAATTTTAATATCTTTATTTGCCTTTTTTAGATACTCAGCTAGTAAGCGTCTATGACACATGTCAGGTTTGTGTTCGCTGCACAACAAACAGCTTCCATCTAGTTTTTCAAAATCAATTTTTTGAATAATATTTCTCTTTTCAAGAATACTAACATACTCCTTTTCATATTGGATCCAAGTAATCTTCTTGTCGCGATAATTTGTAAGTAATTCTTTTGTCGGAGCTAAGTTTATGTTATGTTCATAACCCACATTTAAAATTGCTTTTGAGAAGAATTCCAAATCTTTACCTTTCGCAAAACCTGCTAATTGAGATACATTATTCAATCGTGTATCAATTATCTTTTTTACACCAGCTTTTTTGAGCAATGAAAAGAAAGTTTCTGCCGTTTTTTCGGTGAACCCGATTGTAAATAATTTAATCATAATTTTCTTCTGTTTGATTATTTGAATATCGAGAATAGCCTATTTCGTCGTTTTTTAATCGGTATGCCTCTTTTAATTGTTCTTCATTAGAAATATCAGGATTGAATAAATCTTTTTGCGGCAATTTCTTTTCATATTTTTTTATGAGTGCATCTTCTAATTCAGCATTAGTCTTGATGGTTTTATCTTTTAAAATATGTTTAACCTCGAATCCATCTTTTACTAGTCCAACTGATACCATTGAAAAGCGATGGCAATCTAACGGTTCACTTTCAGAACACATAATTGCTATTACATAACCTTTTTCAACTCCTTGCCAAATTCGGTCTAAACCACTTTTGAACAAACGACCTTTTCTGACTTTTTCAAAGTCCAATTTTCCATCCTTATCTAATAATTCTGGATCAGTCTGTCTTGCCCCGAATTCTTCAGCAAAATGTAAATAAGTAATATTGTTCCTTTTTAAGTAATTCTTAAACGGTTCTTGATTATATTGCGGGTTATATGCACTTGCAGCGACGCTTCTAACGTCAACAAGGCAATTAACCCCATATTCTCTCAGTAATTCAACAAAATAATCAATTTGATGTGTTGAGTGTCCTACTGTATATATTGTTGGTTTGTCTTCCATATGTTTAATACTTTAAATTGTTTACTTCTCTTGTTTTTCTTTTTTTGCATTGGCTATAACATTTCTTCTTTCTCGTCCAAGTCTAAACTTGCACCCACTGGATAGTTCAAGTCAGAGTGAAGCGGAGAATTGCACTCAAAACCCTTCCAGTTTATAACTACTTGTTTCTTAGCAAGCATTTTCGCTCCAAAAGTACGAACTCTTATTTAACTTTCCAACATTTTATTCGTTTATTTTAAAAAAACATAAAAGTACTGAATAAAGGACCTACATAAATTAAAAAAAGCCGCTTCAGGTTTTCAATTGAAGCAGCGTCTCTATACACTATGATAATTTCTATTTTTTTATCTCCTGAATCGTTGCAACAAATTCATTCTCCGCAAAGGATTCTGTCTACATGCCTGTCGCAACACCAAAAGCCACCTGCAACATGAAGTTACAGGTGGCTTGGGGGTATTGCTTTTTTGCTTTTATCGATTTAAATATCTTTAATTTTAAATGGATTATACGATATGTTTTTATCAAACACGTTTGCTTGTTCACGTTTCTTTACCTGTTTTACAATGTAATTGGTAAGTGGCAAGGCTATAATTTCATAGGCGGTTTTCAATGCTGTCTGCGTCAGAATAAGCAGGATCAATTGATGCCGTGGAATAACACCCGTGAATGCAATGGTAAAGAAAACCAGCGAATCAGCTCCTTCGCCCACTATGGTAGAAGCCACAGCACGTATGGAGAAGTGCCGTCCGCGTTGCATGATTTTCATTTTACTCATCACATACGCATTCAGGAACGATCCGAACAGGAAAGCTATAAAGCTGGCCACCGTTATCCGTTCCGTGTTATGCAGGATAAGCTCAAAAGCCTGTTGATACGGGAAATTGTGCGAAGCCGGTGCCCAGATACTGATACGGAAAACCAATACAACAAAGAAATTCATCATGAACCCGCTCCAGATAATCAGCCGCATCTTCCGGTAGCCCCACACTTCGGCTATCAGGTCATTAATAATATACGTGATGGGGAAAATAAGTAAACCTGCCGTGATATCCAGACCCGCTACAGTAATCAATTTTTGCCCCACAATGTTGGCAATTATAAGGCATACTGTAAAAAGCATCCCAAAAATCATATAAGCAACCGGAACCTGTTTATTCATTTCTTATTTTTTAGCGACAAAGATAAATGTTTTATTTGAAATACATAAGAGAGAGACAACACTAAGTGCCAGGAACAATAGAATGTCGTATTTAAAGATTATATATTCTGTCGCCGCTATGCGGCTTAAGATGGGTAATTTTGCACTTATCCTACCAAACTGTCGGAGCTACGCACCTATCTAACTAAATTTTAGCCGCATATGGTACATTCCGGCTTGACGGAATCGGCGTCAGTTTGGTAGAAATAACAGATATAGAACAGAATCTTAAGCCGCATAGCGGCGACAGATTTAAAAGTTTTTTTTAAGAAATACGACATTGTATCACTATCATGACCTATATGCATTGTCTCTCAGGAGTATTATTTTCTGGGAACCTTAAATTTAATACTTTGCTATCTCGAATAATCCCGAACGAATTGAATTTTCGGAGGTAAGACTGATAATATAAGTTCCGGAAGGAATACCCGCAACATCAATGGTACTGGACTGCTCATTTACCAATACTGTTTTAATCGTTCTTCCTGCAATATCGGTCAGACGGGCAAATGCAGGTGTTGATGCGCAACTGAGATGAAGCTTTCCATCTATGACCGGATTGGGGAAAACACGGACTGCCGTTTTATCTGCCTGATGCTCGTTTATAGCTGTAACAGCACTCGATGTAGCCAGCCAGATAGTAGCATTCATCAACAGCGGTCGATGGTTTCCGGCACCATCTGTCCAGTAACCGTTATAAAGGCTCGTATCACCGGTATCGCCGGTTCCATCATCGCAGGGCGAACTATCTCCGATAGCAACTACTTTTCCTTTTCCATAGCGGGCTGTGGCAAACATTACGTTAGTTGTTCCGGTAATAGAAGTGCCGGTGGTAAATATCTTGCCAGTTGCAGAGGCATTTTTGGTTGGAGTTAATGTCATGGTAGTACCGTTAAACCATTCTGCCTCGCTTACTTTTCCCATAACCCCATTTAAGATGGAGTCTTTTGCCATCAAGGAGATATTCGTACTTACGCCTGAAATATTAGCATAATCGAAAGCTATTCCGAATGGATTTGTTTCTACCGTATTGTTGGTTAGTAAATCATTCCATATATGAGGTGAATCCCACCCATCATTATTTCGGTCGGAGACATTATGATCGGAAACCATAAAGAGTCCCCCGCCGCCTTTTACAAAATTCAGGATCGCTGTCTTTTCGGCAGCTGAGAACACGATATTCGGTTCACACACGATAAATACTTTATACCGGCTCAGGTCTTGCGCGTTACTGCTTACACCGTATGTGATTTGTCCGTTGTACGGAAGCGTTTCCACCTGGTATCCTTGTTTCACACAATCAATACCCCAGGACGATATGGCTCCTTTCCAGTATGTTTCAGGGGTAGTACCGGTCACAGTGGATTGATCGGGTGTCGGGAACTGTTGAGGATTTGATTCATTCCCTGAACCAACAGAAGCAACTGCTCCGTTAAATCCCAGATTGAACTGATCGGCATCAATCACCCAGTCGGCATTTGAGGCTGATTCTGCTTTGGTGGCATCGAACAGAATCTTGATTTGAGAGTAAGAAGAGAAGGAAACAACTAAAAATGCAAGCGACAGGGTAAATTTCAATTTCATGAAGGCTGTTTATTGGTATCTGATGGAATAATCAGGCGCAAATGTAATACTAAAAACGGAATAGCAATTACTTTCTCCAAAAAACAGCAAAAGACAACTCATAGGTTGTCTTTTGCTGTTCATCGGGGTGCTTAAAACTTCTCTATTGCCCAACGTGTGGATTCCACGTGAAAGTCAAAGGTTGCCCCTTTTACAATCGCCTGGTCCTTAGTTTTGCCTGATACAGTGGCTTCATTGGCTGTTGGCTTCATATATTTAAACCAGAATGGGAATAGGTTATTAAATTTACCGGTTGTTTTAGTATATGAGTATTGCGGTGTTCCCGGATTTACAGCATCGCCTGTGCCCCCGATATAATTGATTCTAAACATCACCACAATCGAATCAGTTGCGTCTGCCGTGTTGATATACGTAACTACGTAATAAATCCGGTTATCCTGAGGTATGCCTTCGCTATTCAGCTTAAAGGTTTCTTTGGCATTCATAGCTATACTGTCCGATATCTGACGAACGTCCTCCAGATTAAAGGTACTAAGCTTTAGCCATGACTGAGCATTGCACAGACATGCTACTGAAAGGAATAAAAAGACAAGTTTTGTTTTCATAATGAAGCGTTTATAGGTTCTGTTCTGATATAACGGTATTTTCACAGTACTGGTTCAAAGGGAAAGCCTTTTTCTTCTTTAATCAGGTATAACCAATTTCGCTGCTAAGGTAATGCCTTTAAATAGAAAATGGTGAGTAAATACCCACCATTCTTTATTAAGTCATTTAGTTTACTCCGGATATTGTTTCTTAATTACTGAAAACACCAGGCACTTGTTTGGTTTTTAATCACATTGAAGTACTAAAAAACTCAATGTGATTAACCATCATAGGTTCACTTTACAAGCAACAACCTTTTAGACTATCAGAAGCAATAAGTGTCGCAATCAGATTGTTTGTTTGATATCAGTAACCGTTATATCCAATACCCTGGTCAGGAATGAGAATTTCTCCTTCATCATGTCATAGGTAGGACCAGACTCAATATAGCTGGCAGTCCCATTAATCAGGAATCCGGTACCCTGATAGTCCCGGTACCCCAATACTTCTTTACTGCCCAGAGTCAGTTTTACACGGTGATTTATAGTTACATTTTTTTCCGTCTTGCGCATTCCATAAGCCGGAATTAAAATATGCTCATCCTCGCTCACCACAAGGTATGTATTCCAGGTGTTCACCACATGCGGTTCGTTATCGCCCCAGGAAACAATAGCTACTACGCCTTCATGTTGTAACACATCATAAAATTTTTCGGGAAGTTTTTTTTCTGTATTCATTTTATTCGGTTCTGTTTTTAAAAATCAGTTAATATAAACTTTCTAGGGTGCTCTCTTTGATGTTGGCAAAGTTAGATCTATAATTCCTGAATATAAATTAAGCCTGTTTAAGAAACAACCAGATCACCCTTTTTTCCGAAGTTCACTCAGATATTCCGGAGTCAGTCCCAGATACGAAGCAATCATATATTGAGGCACCCGTTGAAAGAACCGGGGGTAAGCATTTACGAATTGGGTATACATTTCCTTTTTGGAGTATTGATAGATTAACTTTACCCGTAATTGTGAGGCTGCCAGCGCACGCTGCATCATGATTCTAAAATATCGCTCCAGTTGAGGTACTTCACCGAATAATTTGTCCTGAAGGGAATAATCCACAGCCACAACAAATGATCTTTCAACAGCTTGTATGGAGTACTGTGAAAGGCTTTGTTGCACCAGGCTAAAATAGTCGGATATCCACCACGTCTCAAGGGCAAACTGGGTGGTCTGTTCCACCATCTTATCGTTATAGTAAAACATACGAAGACAACCTTTTTCCACAAAATAATTGTGTCGGCATATCTCCCCTTC
>Ga0302162_10000409_pt1 | contig 11976 bp, 7 predicted proteins | sample I_Fen_E2_2_FD_193501 | JGI IMG/M metagenome (GOLD analysis project Ga0302162, IMG submission 193501) | Peat permafrost microbial communities from Stordalen Mire near Abisko, Sweden - I_Fen_E2_2 | ecosystem: Environmental > Terrestrial > Soil > Wetlands > Permafrost | place: Sweden: Abisko...
GAGGAATGTGAACTGAAATTTCGTCATCCGGAGATAACTATTTTTGATGTTATTCCTGTTTCATATATGTTGGATGGAAAAAGCATGGAAGACCCTGTAGGTCAAAGTGGCATTCAGATAAAAGCGAATTATCATGTGGTTTATGGAAATTCAATAATAAAAACCGAGCTTGAGCGTTGTTTTGATCGTACGGGAATTGTGTTGGAATATAGTCCATTGGCTGTAGAGGCCTTGTCGACGGTGGTGCTGGATACGCAGGAACGTGAAGTGGGAGCGGCGTTGATTAACTTTGGGGCTACCACTACTACGCTGGCTGTGTATCGTAACGATGTATTACAAAACTTGCTGGTGGTTCCGCTTGGAGCTAAAAACATTACGAAAGATATTCAGGAATTGGGGATCAACGAAGCAAATGCCGAGCGACTTAAGTGCCTCAAGGGTTTTGCCATGGAATCGATGGTGGATGAACCTATGTATATTCAGATTGCCTCTGCGGAAGTGGATAATCCTCCTGTGAAAATTTCGACCAAATTTCTGGCGACGATTATAGAAGCGCGTTTGGATGAAATGATGCAACCTATTTTTGATACGATAGCTGATTTATCTTTTACGCTGGATGCAGGAATTGTTATTACAGGCGGCGGATCAAAATTGAATAATATGATTGAGTATATTGCAGAAAAGACTGGTATTTATGCCAGATTTGGTGACCATTCAGAATGGTTGGATGACAATACACCCGAAAAATATCATGATCCAAAATATGCTCAATTGATTGGGACTATTTTGTTGACAAATGAGTATCGGAAAGAACATCCGGTTGAAGTAACTGTAAATGCACCGGGCAAAGAACCGAAAATTCCGAGAAAGAAATTCAAAGATAAAATCGCTGATGGATTTCTTAGTTTTTTCAACGATGACAACAAGCTGAATTAGTTACAAGTGACAGTAAATATAATTACGATTTGTGAATTTTTAATTTTCAATTAAGAAGATATGGGATATTTAGACGACAGTTTACCATTAGAATTGCCACTGATTGACAGTTCGATTATTAAAGTTATTGGCGTTGGTGGTGGCGGTGGAAACGCGGTTAATCACATGTATCGTCAGGGAATTACCGATGTTTCGTTTGTGGTTTGTAATACAGATAATCAGGCCTTGGTGAAATCGCCGGTACCCACAAAAATACAACTGGGTATTGATACCACCGAAGGACTGGGAGCCGGTGGAAAACCTGAAGTGGCTAAAAGAGCTGCCGAAGAATCAATTGATCGTATTCAGGACTTGCTGAAAGATAATACCAAGATGGTTTTTATCACTGCAGGGATGGGTGGCGGAACCGGTACCGGTGCATCGCCGGTGGTGGCTAAAGCTGCGCACGATTTGGGCATTCTTACTGTGGGTATAGTAACTATTCCGTTTGCTTTTGAAGGAACAATGAAAATCCGTCAGGCATTGGAAGGAGTGGCTGCACTGAGTGAGCATGTGGATGCCATTCTTGTTATTAATAATGAGAAGTTGAAACAAATATATCCGGATCTGGAACTTTCTAATGCTTTTGCCAAAGCGGATGATGTGCTGACAAATGCAGCCAAAGCTATTGCGGAAATTATAACCGTTCCCGGTTATATAAACACTGACTTTGCGGATGTGTACAGCATTATGAAAGACGGAAACGTGGCCATTATGAATACCGGTTATGCGTCGGGCGAGGGTCGTATTACCAAAGCTATTGAAGATGCGCTGAACTCACCGTTGTTGAATACCAATGATGTGAGTGGAGCCAGCAAAATTCTGTTGAGTTTGTACTGTTCTAACACTGATCAGATCAGAATGGAAGAAGTAGAACAAATTCATGAATTTATGTCGAAGGTGGGCGAAAATGTTCAGGTTATTTGGGGAGCAAGTTTCGATGACGAGTTGGAAGATAAGGTAAAAATTACCTTGATAGCTACCGGATTCGATGTAAGTGATATTCCCGGTATGCCAACTAATATAGCTAAGGCGCATACCCATACAAAACCTGCGATGAGTGCCGAAGCTTCTAAATTTTTTGAAGCTCCGAAAAAGGAAAAAGAACCTGAACCGGAACCGGTGGTTGTTGCTCCCGAAAAGGTAGAACCTGAGCCTGCTAAGCTAAATACAGATAAAGCCTTCGAACAATATTACGGAAACGTGACTCCGGCTGCAGAACCCGAATTGCCAAAGGAAGCAGAAATGCCTGTTTTTACGCTCGACGATTTGGAAGACGAATCTACATTAAAAAATGTGGAAAATATTCCGGCATGGAAAAGAAAATTAATGAGATAATGTGTTGAATCTTTATAGTCGGTTTGATAATCTCTGATCGGTAAATTGCTTCAACTCCAAAAATAAATAAAGATGGACGAACTATTTGACAAAGTAAGCGGCGATATTAAAACTGCTATGTTAGCCCGCGACAAAGTGGCTTTGGAAGCGTTGCGCGGTATGAAAAAAGAATTTCTGGAAGCTAAAACAGCTAAAGGTGGCGATGGGCATTTGCCGGAAGATGTAGCCGTGAAAATTCTTCAGAAAATGGTGAAACAACGCAAAGAATCGGCTCAGATTTATATTGAACAGAGTCGCCCCGAATTAGCCGAAAATGAATTGGCCGAAGCGGCTGTTATTGAAAAGTATTTACCCGCTCAGATGACCGATGCCGAGCTTGAAGCTGCTGTGGCTGTCGTTATAGCACAAGTTGGTGCCACCGGGCCTCAGGATATGGGAAAAGTAATGGGGGTAGCCAGTAAACAGCTTGCCGGAAAAACCGAAGGACGTTTGATTTCTGAAAAAGTAAAAACTCTGTTGGCAAAATAATCAATACCTTGGCATAAAGGTGTTTTATGGTATAAGTTCTCCCATTTTTCGATAGAAAAATGGGAGAACTTTATTTGTACAGGCCTTGTATTCTAAAAAGGAATGGTATTGGGCTGTTTGCTCGTTGGTGAAGCTTCCATCTGATTTTTTATCGTTGGTTCTCTCCTTGTCGGGCTGCAATAAAGCGACCTGATTGAAAACAGGCCCTTTTAGTTTCAATAATTCGCTAAAGACATACTAATATTTCGTTGAAAAATGAAGGATTAAAAATAGTCTCCTCAAAAAAGATTATACAAGTTCCGAATAAGTTATCTTTGCAATACATTTACGAAAGCCAACAATAAATTATGCTGTATTTGAGATGAACAAACTTTTGATTATCGATGACGAGGACCAGATCCGGAAATTACTGTCGCGCCTGATGGAGCTCGAGGGCTACGAAGTTTTGCAGGCGTCCGACTGTCGATCGGGGCTTAGGCAAGTGGAGGTTAACGCTCCGAATGTGGTGCTGTGTGATGTGCGGTTGCCCGATGGGAATGGAGTGGATTTGATAGAGAAGATTAAAAAAAACAGTCCGCTCTCCGAAATTATCATGCTTACGGCGCATGGAAATATAGCTGATGGTGTTCAGGCAATTAAAAACGGAGCTTTTGATTATATCACCAAAGGTGACGATAATAATAAAATCATACCCCTTATCAGTCGTGCCATGGAAAAGGCACAGATGAATAATCGTTTGAAGCAGCTCGAAGAACAGGTTGGAAATAAATATTCGTTTAATAGCATTCTCGGCAACAGTAAACAGATAAAAGAAGCCATTTCGCTAGCTAAAAAAGTGGCTGCCACTGACATTCCTGTGTTGCTTACCGGTGAGACCGGAACGGGTAAGGAAGTCTTTGCACAAGCTATCCATGTGGCGGGTACCCGGAAAAATAAATCTTTTGTGGCCGTAAACTGTTCGGCCTTTAGCAAAGAGTTATTAGCAAGCGAAATGTTTGGCCATAAAGCCGGATCGTTTACCGGTGCCACCAAAGACAAAAAGGGTTTGTTTGAAGAAGCAAATCATGGTACTATCTTTTTGGACGAAATAGGGGAGATGGAATTTGAACTTCAGGCTAAGTTGTTGCGGATACTTGAAACCGGAGAGTTTCTGAAAATAGGTGACACCAAACCAACCAAAGTAAATGTGCGCATCATTGCTGCTACCAACCGAAATCTTCAAAAGGAAATTGAAGAAAACCGCTTTCGCGAGGATTTATTTTACCGGCTCTCGGTATTTCAGATTCATCTGCCTGCTTTGCGCGAACGGGTGGAAGATGTAAAAGTGCTGGCCGACTATTTTATTGATACTTATGCTACCAAATTGGTACGACGGGTACACCACGTCAGTCCCGAATATCTGGATGCGTTGACCCGTCATATTTGGCGCGGAAATATCAGAGAACTTCGGAATGTTATTGAACGTAGCCTCATTGTTTGTAGTGACGAATCACTGACGTTGGAAGATCTGCCTGTCGAAATTCTCAACGATCAGTTGGATGAGAGTGCAACCAGAAGCAGTTCCGATCTGGAAATGTCCACCATGGAACGCCGACATATTTGTCGGGTACTTCAGTTTACCAAAGGAAATAAAACCGAGACTGCCCGTCTGCTGAAGATAGGGCTGACTACGCTCTACCGCAAAATAGAGGAATACGGGCTCTGATACTTATCACCCTACCATATCAGTGAACAACCCTTCCAATTTGGAAGGGTTTAATTCTTTCTTTTTTTCGTTATCTGCAATTATCCGTCTAAAAAACAGCTTTGTATTGAATATATTTTTTTCTGGTATAGATTTGGCTTTGCAGACTCTTGGGCTAAAAAAAGAATTCCACTCCATGCTACATGGATGCTGATTCCAATGGCCCGACATGTGAAAAGGTATAAATGCTGGTTAACTCAAAATTAAAAAAATGACAGAAGAAAAAAACTATTTACAGGGTGTAAAAAAGAAAATTATCGGAAAACCACTTGATCTCTCCGATAGCCGTACATTTAGTCACATTTCATTAATTGTTTTCTTTGCCTGGGTGGGCTTAGGATCCGATGCTTTGTCTTCCTCTTGTTATGGACCCGAAGAGATTTATAAAAATCTGTCTATTCACACCAATCTATCACTTATTGTTGGTTTACTTACAGCGTTTACCATCTTTATTATCAGCACCAGTTATTCGCAAATCATCCGTTTGTTTCCTCATGGTGGTGGTGGATATCTGGTTGCAAGCCGGTTGATTTCACCCAGAGTTGGTATGATTTCGGGTTGCGCTTTGCTTATTGATTATGTGCTCACCATTTCCATCTCCATCTCCAGTGGTGCCGATGCTGTTTTCAGTTTTTTACCGATTCAGTTTCATGAATATAAGGTATTTGTTGCTCTTTTTGTCCTTATTGTTCTTACGGTTTTAAATTTGAGAGGTGTCAAAGAGTCTGTTGCTTTTCTAACCCCTATATTCGTAATTTTTGTTTTGTCACACATATTCCTTATTGTGTATGCATTCACCACTCATGTGCCCGAAATGAAAACAGTGGCTACTCAAACCACTACCGAATTTTCGAAAACCGTATCACAATTGGGAATTTTCGGAACCATATTTTTGATTATGAAAGCATACAGTATGGGTGCCGGAACGTATACAGGTATAGAAGCCGTAAGTAATGGTATTCCTAATTTAAGAGAACCTCGCGTAAAAACAGCTATTAAAACCATGCGCTTGCTGGCTTTGTCGTTATCGCTGGCGGTTCTTGGGCTTGTTATTTCGTACTTTCTCTTTAATGTTCACATTGTTCCCGGCAAGACATTAAATGCGGTTTTAATCGGTAATGCCATTTCGACATGGAATCCGTTTGTTGGACAAACATTCTTGTACGTAACCTTGATTTCGGAAGCTGCGTTGCTTTTTGTTGCTGCTCAGACCGGTTATCTAGACGGGCCGAGAGTAATGGCCAATATGGCTCACGATTATTGGTTACCTCGCCGTTTTACTTTATTGAGCGACCGCCTGGTTTCGCAAAACGGTATTCTGCTTATGGGTGCCTCTGCATTTTTTGTTATTTTGTTATCAAAAGGTTCGGTAGCTTTTTTAGTGGTCTTGTATAGTATCAATGTGTTTATCACGTTCACCTTTTCGCAGTTCGGTATGGTGAAACATTGGTTCCAAGTGCGAAAAACAGATAAAAAATGGTTTGGCAAACTATTAATAAATGGAGTAGGACTGTTGCTTACGGTGTTTATTCTGATTACAGTTGTGGTAATTAAGTTTGAAGAAGGAGGCTGGATCACTATCATAATTACAAGTCTGCTGGTTACACTTTCGCTTTATATAAAGAAACATTATAATCAAATAGGGAAAGAAATAGGGAACATACAAGGTGTAATGAATTCGAAAATGCCCGAACTTGTTGCCGCATTGAAAAGTAAAATGAAGCTGGTAAAACTGGATAAGGAAATTGAAAACACCGATTCTACTGCAGTTATTTTAGTAAATGGTTATTCGGCTGTAGGGCTTTACTCTCTGTTTTATTTATTGAATACTTTCCACAATACTTACAAGAATTTTGTATTTCTTAGTGTTGGTGTGGTAGATTCCGGTAGCTTTAATAGTAGTGAAGAACTCGAGAAGCTAAAAGAAAATATGGATGTCAACCTCACGAAATACACCGATCTGATTAAGGAATTAGGATGTAATGCCGAATACAGATATAGCGTTGGAACTGACGTGTCGGAAGAAGTTGTAAAAATAGTACCTGAGATACTCGAAAAATATCCGAACTCAACTTTTATCGGTGGACAGCTTATCATTCGCGGAATGTATCGGATTTCACGTGTGTTGCATAACTTTACGATTTTCTCTATTCAACGTAGATTGTACAAGCATGGGCTCACAACGGTTATTATCCCTATTTCATTGCAAAAAGTAAAAGAAGCAACAGCAATTTAATTCAATCGTTTTCGCAATTTGAAATGTGGAAAAGACGGAAATGAAGTGAGGTAATACTCAATCTTATAAAACAAAACCCTTCCACTTCCGGAAGGGTTTTGTTTTTTAACGCTGGATTTTGTATATATACACTATATTGTATCAGTCATTTGAAATAATAACGGAGTATCGGATTTCCATAAATTTAATTATCTTAGCTGTCAATAATAAAGTATTAAATCTGTGAATATGTATACTAAAACAAAGCTTAATCTGGGTATTGGAATTCTTGTATCGATGATCATTTTACTGGTTCTTCTATCGGTTGTTAACCTTCAGATTCTGACAGCTATGGAGCCTGATAATCCGGCTGCTACCCTTGCACTTCAGCGGGCTTTATTAATGATCTCTGTGGTGGGGATAGCCTGTATATTTGTGGGAATTTTATTATTTCTGAGACTTCCCGTTTCCATTAATCGTCCGATGCGTGAACTTACGAATAGTATTTTGGAAATTGCAAATCATAATTACGAAAAGCGGCTGAATTTTAGCACCAACAAAGAGTTTATTCAGGTTTCACAAAGTTTTAACCAGATGGCTGAACGTTTGTCCGAATACCGTGCAAGTACTCTGGCCGATATTCTTTCCGGTAAAAAATACCTCGAAGCTATTGTGAACAGTATTACCGAGCCCATTATCGGACTAAGTAATGAAATGGAAATTCTTTTTATAAACGACGAAGCACTAAGCATACTCAATTTGAAACGTGAGAATCTGATCCGTAAATCGGCATCGGAGCTGGCATTGAAAAATGATTTAATGCGTCGGTTGATTCGGGAGTTAGTAACTCCGAACGAGAAAAATGTGCCGTTGAAAATTTATGCAGACAATAAGGAAAGCTTTTTTCAGGCTAAATATATTCCTATCCGAATGGTTGAAACCGGCGAAACTGAATCACAAAACATCGGACATGTTATTCTATTGAAAAATATTACCGAATTCAAAGAACTTGACTCTGCCAAGACAACCTTTATTTCAACTATTTCACACGAATTAAAAACGCCTATCTCAGCCATTCTTATGTGTCAGCAGTTGTTGGAAGACAAACGCGTTGGAACATTGAACAAAGAGCAGGAAGAACTTTTACAAAGTATTAAAGACAATAGCGAACGTTTGTTGGGTATTACCAGCGAATTGCTGAATATGACTCAGGTGGAAGCCGGAAAACTGCAACTGATGCCTAAGATAACCAAGCCTATTGAGTTGATAAATTATGCTATTGGTGCTAATCGCGTACAAGCAGATAAATTTGGATGCCAGATTGAGGTAGAATATCCGGAAAAAATTGAAAAACTGTATGTGGATAGTGAAAAAATAGCTTGGGTATTGACCAATTTGCTAAGTAATGCTATTCGTTATTCTAAAGAAAACGGACGGGTGATAATTGGCGCCAAACAGGACGAAAACATAGTAGAACTTTTTGTTCAGGATTTTGGGAAAGGCATTGATCCGCGTTATCATCAAAGTATTTTCGATCGTTACTTTCGGGTTCCCGGCACTAAAACACAGGGTAGTGGGTTGGGACTCTCTATTTCAAAAGATTTTGTAGAAGCTCATAATGGAACGTTAACCGTAGAAAGCGAACTGAATAAAGGCAGTAAGTTTGTAATTCGGTTTGATATACGATAATCTTCTTCTGATTTTGCTATTGAAATTAACGTAGAGCCCTGCAAACAATGTTGTTTGTGGGGCTTTCTTTTGATAAGTTTATCACTAAAGGTGGTGGATTAAATCGAAATAGCACAACAAAAAATCTACAGATGGATAGAACTGGGAGGCATTTATTTCAAAAAATCTTGCGCATACAGCAGTAAAATCAGGATATTTACTTCTTCAACATAATACTTGTTCAGCTCGTTACGGAGAAATGAGTGTGTCCATTTTAACCGTCGGCGTACGGTTTCTTCGGTAATTGAGAGTCGCAGGGCAATATCTTTGGTGGTAAGATGCTCCTTTTCGCTCATCATATAAATGTCAAGCGCCAGTTGTGGCAATTTATCTAATGCTGCATTAAGTAGTTTATGTATTTCTTTTACCTGAAGTTCTTCCAATACGTGAGAATACCCTACTGGTTCTTGCGAATCGGACGAACTATTTTCATCTGACTGGAACACCAATAAATCTTTCTTCTTAAAAAAGTCCAGAATACGATACGAAACAAAACCCAATAGGATATTTTTGGCAGATCCTTTGTCATTGACTTTAATCATGCCCGGATTTTGCCAAATATCAGCCCACACGTTTTGCATCAAATCCTGTACAGCCTCCCGATTGTAAATACGATTTGATGACCAGCTATGTAACAATTGCCAGTATTTGTTATACAGCAGAGTAAATGCTTCCGAATCGCCACGTTGGATAGATTCTAAGAGTTCTTTATCCGACTTTGCCATAAATTGGATATTATTTGGTCTGCGCAAAAGTACGACATTCGTCTCGTCAAACAGGTTACAATCCTATTAAAATTGAGTCCGGATAATTGTAATAAGAATGAATTATTCTTGTAACATTCTTGCAACCACATTCCTCTCCCGAGAATCTATAATCTATATAGAGATTAGAAACGAATAATGTATCATCATCGGGAATCAAAAAATTGAATGACTAGAAAAGAAACCTCAAAATTTAACCTGCAACACGCATATCAGTTGTTCCAAAATTATTTCAGTGGTAACGCTACTGACAAAGAGCGTGAAATCGTAGAAACATGGAATGCCCCAAAGGAGCAAAAATCCAAATTGTCTAAATCTCAAATTGAAAAAGATAGGGTGCTTGTTTACAATAAACTCGCGGAACGTTTCGAGTTCAAGGAGTCACCTTATTCGGCACACCCTTCTTTTTCGCTGAAAACGATACACCGGCAAATAGCTGTAGCAGCTTCTATTCTGCTCATTGTGGGTTTGGGTACCTATGCTATAAAGAGTGGATCAAATTTACCATTCTTAGCTCATGAAGTAACCCAAGCCAAAACCCTGTTTCAAACCACAGATGATCAAATCCGGTTGGTGATACTTTCTGACGGCTCCCGTATACAAATGAACCGGGGCACTCAGTTCAGTTATACCACCAATGCGTTCAACCTCAAGCTTCGTGAGGTATGGCTTACCGGTGAAGCTTTTTTTGAAGTTGCAAAGAATCCTGAGAAACCTTTTATTATACATACCGGTGCCATGCAAACCACCGTACGCGGAACATCATTCAACGTAAAAGCCTATCCGCAGTTAAATGAAAATATTGTATCTGTGCGGAGTGGAAAAGTAGAGGTGAGTGATGCTACTCATACTTTTGGATTACTAACGCATAATAAACAGTTAACCTACAACACTGCAAACAAAAGAACTCAAATAGCAGAATCAAATTGGGAAGATGCTGCAGGCTGGCGAGAAGGACGTTTAGTACTCAACGGGGGTGCAGAAGAACTCCGCTTGCGTTTGAGGCAGCAGTTCGGCGTGGAAGTCAGCTTTGAAAAAAATGCGCTGGCCAATGAACGACTTACGGGAACATTCAATCCGAACAGTAAGCTCACAGACGTGCTGACTACTATTGGGGCAATTTATAATATCCGCTATACCATTAAAAACAATCATGTAACGATAACCTCTTTATCTTCCAACTGACGAGATAGACAATCATGTGCAAGTGGAATTATATATAAAGTGTTTACCAGTAAATAGAAAAAAATCTAAAAAAAGAAAAGCAAGGGTGCTGTTCCCAGTTTGCCTGATAGGTAGAAAACAGATAATAAACTAATAATAAAGAAAAAACAGATTAAATGTTACAACAAAAACAAAAAGCAACGAAAAGTGTACAGCCTCGGCGTTTCGTAGTGCTATGGGTAGTCCTACTTACATTTTACTGTGTGACAGTCACAGCGGCCAAAACTTTCGACGCACAATTTCCAGAGGAATTACTCGCTACCCGTTTAAATAAAATTGCCGAAAAGGGATCTGTTACCATACTTTCCGACCTGAACCTAATCGGTAAAACTCGTGTTTCGGCTCTTAAAGTTACGAGCTTAACTGTGGAACAAGCTTTGGAACGCAGCCTTTCCGGTACAACATTTACATGGAAAAAAACGACGGAAACGTCTTACGCCGTATTAAAAAAAAAAAATGACCAGCAGCCACAAGTATTACAAGTCAAAAGCATAAAACTCCTTGGTAAAATTACTGACGAAAATGGTGGGGCACTACCTGGCGCAAACATATTAGTTGCAGATGTCAACAAAAGTTTTATTACCGATGTAGACGGAAATTTCAGTATCGACCTGCAACCTGGAACTCATAAAATTATTGTGAGTTTTGTATCGTACCAGAAACAAATAACCAACATAGTAATTAAAAATGGAGTTCCCGCTCAACTCAACATTTCCTTAAAGTCAGACAATGCCAACTTAGGTGAAGTTGTTGTTATGGCAAGACGTAAAGAAAATGCAGAAGCTGCTTTATTGCATAGTCGTTTAAAGTCTTCAACGGTACAAGATGGGATATCTGCAGCTCAGATTGAAAAAACGGGGAGTATTACCACTACTCAAGCACTTCAAAAAGTATCGGGGGTTACTATTACCGATGAAAAATATGTAGCTGTCCGGGGGCTTGGAGACAGAAGTGTAATTGGTCAATTAAATGGGGTAAGACTTTCGTCCTCAGATCCTGACAAAAGTAGTATTCCGTTGGATTTGATTCCGGCATCTTTACTCGACAATATCACGGTTTATAAAACTGTAACTCCCGACAAACCCGCAGATGCCTCTGCCGGACTCGTAGAACTGAAAACTAAATCAGTGCCTGACCAGAAAATAATTGATATTAGTATACAGATCGGATTCAATACAAATGTAGGTATCGGAGGTAAGTACAACAGCTTTTGGAACAGCGATATGGGAACTTTCGGACAAAAAATCAATGATAAAAACCTGACTTCTGATTTTAAAAACCTGTCAACCCAATATCCCAATGGATTATCGGACATTCAACAGTTGATCGCCAACAGTGGTTACAGCACGGAAGCCAAACAGGAAGTAGCACGTATCAATTCGATCATGCAAAGTTTTGATCCTGTGATGACGACTCGCTACAAACAAGCTCCGCTAAACCAATCCTATTCTGCCACCTTT
>Ga0302162_10000411_pt1 | contig 11971 bp, 11 predicted proteins | sample I_Fen_E2_2_FD_193501 | JGI IMG/M metagenome (GOLD analysis project Ga0302162, IMG submission 193501) | Peat permafrost microbial communities from Stordalen Mire near Abisko, Sweden - I_Fen_E2_2 | ecosystem: Environmental > Terrestrial > Soil > Wetlands > Permafrost | place: Sweden: Abisko...
TTTTTGATCTAATAACTCAACTGGATTTTCCATTTCATCTAATGTAGTATTTACCTTTCCTTTAATCATATTTGACATTCTTGTAAAAATTCCCATATAAATACCTCCAAAAATTTTTATTATTTTCTCTTATTATTTAAATATTTTTTTATTAATACAATGGCTAATAGAAATACTCCAGCTAAAACTAAAGCATTAACTATTGAACTCGAAGCTGAACCAAAATAAAATGGTCTGTAAAATCCACCGAAGCCGCCAAACCCGCCGAAGAATGGAAAGAATGAGCTTCTGCCAGAACTATTGTTATAGGTCTGAGTGGTACTATTTTTATTATCATTTGTATTAGAAGAGCTCGAAGAATCATTAGTTTTATTTTTATCAGTTGTAGAATATGAGCCACTACTAAATCCCTTCGCAGCACCATCACTATTGGAAGACGTACTTGAATCAGAACTAGCTTTTGAACCACTACTACCACTTGAAAAATCACCTGTTTTAAATCCTTCAGCACTTTTTGAACTAGTTGAATCTTTGCTGGTACTAGTAGAAGATTTACTCGATGAATTGCTAACAGAGCCTGAACTAAATCCGTTTTTTGATTTTGAACTACTTGTACTAGATTTACTGCTAAAACTTGACTTACCACTGCTTTTAGCAAAAGCTGTTGTGCTATTAGATGGACTTATACCTGTGAAGGACAATGCATCTAAAGGAAAACTTGAAAATGCAAATATAAATGTTAAAAGCAGAATTAAAGCATATTTTTTCTTAATCTTATTAATAGTGATCACCCCTTAAAGACTATGTATTTATTATATAAAAAAGATTACTTATACACAATATGGAAAAGTAACGAAAAAAGACTAAAAAAGATTGTTAGAATTAATTATCATTAGTATAGGGTCATATATCTCACGTATAGTAGTAATATCTAATGTTTTAAGTGGTAATTGATACCACTTGAATAATATTTGCCATTTGAGTCTTGAGTTAAGAATAATTATTTACAACAAATATATATTTTATTATTTATTATATAAAGGTTTTCAATTAATTATATCATAAGTATGTTAGTAGTACATTAACATACACTTGTATAATCGTTTTTCTTAGATTAATATTGTAAGTAGAGTAAATTATAATTTAAGGAGTGATGATTAATGTCTAATGAAGAAACAATGAGCAGTATGGGTGAACTTTTAAATGATTATGATGTAAAGAGATTGAGTAGGGGGGATATTTTAAAGGGTAAAGTAATAGATGTAAACGATAAAGAAGTTTCAGTTAATATAAATTATGCTTTTGATGGGCTAATATCTAAAGATGAACTATCAGCAGATGGAAAAGATCCTAGGGAAGTAGTTAGTAAAGATGACGAAATTGACGTATATGTTATATCTCCAAACGATGGAGAAGGATACGTTGAACTTTCATTAGTAAGAGTATTAGAAATAAAAGAAAAAGAAGAAATAAAGGAATCTTTTAAAGAACAAAAAAATATTACTGTTAAAGTTAAGGAAGAAACTAAAGGTGGAGTAATTGCTTATTATGGAAATATAAGAGTCTTTATTCCAGGTTCACTTGTAAGCAAAGAGAGAATTGAACTTAGTACTTTAGTAGGAAAAGAATTAGAAATCAGAATTACAGAATTGGATTTTAGAAATAAAAAAGTTGTAGGATCAAGAAGAGTTATTGAAGAAGAAGAATATAACAAAAATAAAAAGGTTATATGGGATACTTTAATAGAAGGTGAAAAAAGAAATGGTGTTGTTAAAAAATTAGTTAAATTTGGCGCATTTGTAGATATTGGTGGAGTAGAAGGTTTAATTCACATTTCAGATTTATCATGGGAAAGAGTAAATAGGCCAGAAGATGTAGTTAAAGAAGGAGATAAAGTTGAAGTATTTATAGGAACTGTAGATAGAGAAAAAGAGAGATTATCTTTAATATTAAAAGATGTAACAAAGGAACCATGGACAGTTCATAGTGAAGATATTAAAGTTGGAGATCTGGTAGAAGGTAAAGTTGTACGTCTTACGACATTTGGAGCATTCATTGAATTATTTGAAGGTGTAGATGGATTGGTACATATTTCAGAAATTACAGATGAGCGTATTGCAAAACCTTCAGATATATTAGAAGTTAATCAAAAAGTAAAAGTAAAAGTATTAGATATTAATAGAGAAAATAAGAAAATAGCTTTGAGTATAAAAGAAGCTGCAGAAACTAACAAAGAATATATTAATTACACTGATAATGAAGATAGTGAAGGAACATCTTTAGGAGATTTGCTTAAAGGATTTAAATTTGAGTAAAACTAAATAAATCAATTAACAATTAAGGAACAAAGTTCTATGCTTTGAAATAAATAAGACTCCACGAATCAAATTTTTGATTCGCAGAGTCTTATTTTAATGATTCAATTTCCAAAAGAAATTGTACTATAACTGTTAATTGCTAACTGAATTAGATCTTTTCTATCTTTAACATATTAGTTCCACCAGTTTGTGTTGTTGGCATTCCAGCAGCAACTATTATGTCATCGCCAGGTTGTGTAAAGTTTAACTTAAATACAATATTCCTAGCTTCTGTTAATATTTCATCTGTTGTGTTAAACATTTGACAAGTCATAGGGAATATTCCAAAGTTTAAGCTCAAAGTTCTTCTTACTTGTTCATAAGGTGTTATAGCTATGATTGGAGCTTTTGACCTGTATCTTGAAAGTAATTTTGCTGTAGCGCCGCTCTTAGTTGCAGCAACGATAGCTTTTGCGTGTAAAATATTAGCAGTTCTACAAGCAGAATAACTTATTGCAGCTGCATAATCAGTAAGAGAAGGTTCTCTAAGTCTTGCAGTTAAATGATCATAATCTAAATACTCTTCAGCTTCTTGAGCTATTTTAGACATTATCTTTGCAGCTTCTATAGGGAACAGACCAGAAGCACTTTCACCACTTAACATTATTGCATCAGTACCATCAAAAATTGCATTACAAATATCACTTGCTTCAGCTCTAGTTGGAATTGAATTTCTGATCATTGAATCAAGCATTTGAGTTGCAGTTATAACAATCTTACCTGCTTCATTACATTTTCTGATTATCATTTTTTGATTTATAGGTACTCTTTGGATTGGAATTTCAACACCCATATCTCCTCTGGCAACCATTACAGCATCGGTTACTTCAATGATAGAATCTATATTATCTACGCCTTCTTGATTTTCTATTTTAGCTATTACTTTTATGTGTTCACCATGATTTTCTTTTAAAACTTTTTTTACATCTAAGATATCGCTAGCTTTTCTTATGAAAGAAGCAGCTATGAAGTCAACACCCATTTTACAACCGAATTTAATATCTTCAATATCTTTTTCAGTGATTGATGGTAGCTTTATAATTACGTTAGGAACATTAACACCTTTATGGTTTTTAATTTCTCCACCAACGATAACTTTAGTATGTATTGTTTTACCTTCAACTCCAGTAACTTTGAACTTTAAAAGGCCATCATCAACAAGAATTTTCCCACCGACTTGTATATCTTGATAAAGTACATCATATGAAATTGAACATCTTTTTTCGTCTCCAAGAATTTCTTCTCCGCAAACGAAATCAAAATCATTACCGTCAATAAGAGTTACCCCATCATTTACAAAGTTATGAGTTCTAATTTTAGGTCCTTTTATATCAAGAATAATAGCTGTTGCAGAATCCATATCCTTACTTATACGTTGAATTAATTCAATTTTTTCTTTGTGTGATTCATGCGTACCATGAGAAAAATTTAATCTTGCAGCACTCATACCGATTTCAATGAACTTTCTTAAAGTTTCTTCATTATCACTTGCTGGACCAATGGTAAAAATCATTTTTGTTTTTTGCATATAAACACCTCACATTAAAATTTTATCCGTTATACTATAGTGTGTAAAATAATAAATCATAAAATAATAAAAATACATAATAATAGGAGTATTTTATGATAAACTAAAAAAAGATATGTACAATGTTATTTTATCACATAATTCAAGAAAGGAAGAGTAAAGAATGAAATATTTAGAGAATATTACAGAGAAAAGAATTTTTTATCATTTTAATGAGATAAGTAAAATACCAAGAGGTTCTGGTAATGAAAGGCAAATAAGTGACTATTTGATTAACTTTGGAAGAGGTTTGGGACTAGAATGTATTCAAGATAATGCTTTAAATGTAATCATTAAAAAACCAGCAACAAAAGGGTATGAAAAAGCACCAGTAGTAATAATTCAAGGTCATATGGATATGGTATGCGAAAAGAATGGTGATAAAATACATGATTTTATGAAAGACCCTATCAAATTAATTGTTAAGGATGATTATATATATGCAGATGGAACTACACTCGGAGGGGATGATGGTATTGCAGTAGCTTATGCAATGGCATTACTAGAAGATAATACAATAGAGCATCCAGCACTTGAAATATTAATAACAACAGATGAAGAAACTGGAATGACAGGGGCTATGGCGGTGCAGCCACATTATCTTAATGGTAAAATTGTTTTAAATCTAGACTCTGAAGAAGAAGGAAAACTTTGGGTTAGCTGTGCAGGTGGTATTAGAACTCAATCTACACTTCCTATTGAATGGATAAATAAGAAGGCAAACACAAAAGAATATACTCTTCAAATTAAAGGTTTAAAGGGTGGTCATTCAGGAGCTGATATTCATTTGGGAAAAGGAAATTCCAATAAACTAATGGGAAGATTACTGATGGAAATTAAAAAGGAAGTTGATTTTAATTTAGTTTCATTAAATGGTGGATCAAAAGATAATGCAATCCCAAGAGAAGCTGAAGCAGTTATTTCAATTAATAAATCAAAAGAAAAAGAATTAATTCAAATTAAAACAAAGATATGTGAAGATCTTAAAAGAGAATTTGGTAAAAAGGATTCGGAATTAAGAATATTCGTACTAGAAAATGAAGATAAAGTAGAAAAAGCATTTTCAGATGAAACTACAGCTAAAGCAATTAAATTATCATACCTGTATCCAAATGGAATAAATACAGTAAGCTCTGAAATAGAGGGATTAACAGAAAGTTCAACCAATCTTGGTGTAGTAATAACTAATGAAAATGATATCGAATATCATAGTGCTGTGAGAAGTTCTGTATTTTCATTAAAACAAGAAATAGTTGAAAGAAATAAATGTTTAACTGAAATTCTAGGTGGAACATTTACAACTAATGCAGGATATCCAGAGTGGCCATATAAAATTGATTCGAAAATAAGAGAGATATGCAAAGAAGTATATTCTAAAATGTATGGCAAAGAAGCTGATGTTGTTGCTATACATGCAGGTTTAGAATGTGGATTATTTAAGGAAAAGTTAGGCGATTTAGATATGATTAGCTTTGGACCAGATATAATAGATATACATACACCAAATGAACATATGAGTATAGCATCTGCTTGCAGATGTTTTGATTACCTATTAGAAGTTCTTAAGGAAATAAGAGATTAAGAAATCTATTCTATAGAAATAAAAAACAAACTAAATCTCAATGTAATTGTTAATGAAATTGGGATTTAGTTTGTTTTTATATATTTATTAAATGTATAAAAATGGAGTTTAGGATGGTGAAGGTTTAACGAATTAAGAGTATAAGAACTGGTAAAATATTAATTCAAAAGTCAGAAAATTATAAATTTACAGTATATGACTATTATTCGGAGAAATATTGAGGAAAATGAAGATAGTTCATTCTAAAATAAATATATATAAGTGTTAATAATTTGACCTATATTCCAATTATGAATATACTAAGACCATGTGTGAAAATAAAAAGAGACTATAAACGAAAATGAAAATGTTTTCTGTATTAATATATAATCATGTAATGGAGAGGAATAAAGATGAAGAATAAAAAAAATATGCTTACCAAATTTGTAATTGCAGCTTTTGTTTTTTCAGGAACATGCCTTCTTAATACTCAAAATACTAATGCTGATACTACACTAACGTCTAATAAAGGAATTACACTTAAAACTAGTCAACTTAAAACAACTAAAGTAATTAAAGCACCTTCCGATACAGAAGAAACATCAAATAGTGGAAGTAAAGCTTCAAGGGGTACTATTAGCAAAGGAAATCAAGTTGTTAATTATGCATATAAATTTTTAGGAAAGCCATATGTTTATGGAGCAACTGGACCAAATGCTTTTGATTGTTCAGGATTAACACAATATGTATACAATAAATTTGGTGTAGATATATCTCGTACTACATATACTCAAGTAGAAGAAGGAACTAAAGTAAAGAAAAATGATTTAAGAGCGGGAGATTTAGTCTTTTTTAATACAGAAGGTTCAATAAGTCACGTTGGTATTTATATTGGAGATGGAGAATTTATTCATGCACCAAGAACCGGGAAACCAGTAATGGTAAGTTCCTTATCAGATGGATATTACTCAACAAGATATGCAACTGCAAGGAGAATATTTGATTAAGAAATAACTTACTATAACAATAATTTATATTATAGTATTTTCTAAAGTAATAACATTATCATTCCACATTTTTTCTATAGGTGAAAAAGGTAAACTAAATAACCAAAGTAATATAGATAGCAAGTTTGAGCTATATATCCCAATGGTGTATCATGACCTCAAGTCCACCTTGAGACAATCTAAATTTTTGATTCCACAAGCTAACAAGTGTTTCAGGTACTAACATTCAACAAATAGCTCAAGGCACATATTTAGCATAATGAAAACGTTTTTTTAAGAAAAGTTTCAGAGGTACACCTATATATTTAGTAATTAAGTCTCTGTCCATAAACTACAATCTATTAATGCGCTAATATTAAACATTACAGCAGCACCTGAAACAGTCATTATTTTACCAAGTAGTCTTTATGTAACTTAAATTAAATTAATCATACTTAAAAAAATACATAATTGGATTATATCTAATTATGTATTTTTTATTTAACATAACTCATATATGTGTAAACTATGGAATAAATATAGTATATGAAAAGGGGGTATACTATGAGATACACAAGATATGAATATAAAAAATCAGGTAAGATAAAATTTTTATGTAGTATTGCAATTATTGTTGGAATATCAATAGTATGTGGATTATATATTAGTAATTTTATTTTTAATGAAAAACAGATTCAAGATAACAATAGTAATAATTCAAGATATTCAATTGAAGGAAATAATGAAGGTGAGATTAAGAGCATTATATTATTACAATGTGGGTATTATTCTAAAGAAGAAAATGCAAAAGAATTATTAACTCTAATATCAAAATATTGCCAGCCCTTTATAGTAGAAGATGATGGTAAATATAGAGTATTGGCTGGAATATATAAAGAAGAAGATGGATTAAAAAAAATAGAAGAATTTAAAGCTAACAACATTGATGTTGCAAAGGTTAATTTAATCATTTCAAGTGATAATATAGAAAGTAAAAAAGTAATAGAAGTTATAGATGGATTTTTAACAATTACAAAGAAACTTGAAGATAGTGAAGTTAAAAGTATAAAAACAGCAGAGTTCAAAGAATGGGCTGATAAAATTGTAAATGATAGTAGTAGTGCTAAATCTAAAAAAATAGAGGTTTTAAGTAGCTATGTAAAAAACTTGCCAGATGAAATAAATAAAGAAAATAATAATACCAATATACAAGATTTATATAAATTAATTAAATCACGCGAAATAGACTAGTAAACGGACGTGTTATTTTTGTGAGTGGGTCTAAGGCTATATTAAAAAATTAATAATTATTACAATAAAATTACATTTATATAAAAAAATCTATAAGTTAGTATAACAGACTTGTTTAAGAACATCTTAAATGATAAACTATAGGGTATAGAAATGGTTTATAGGGATACCTACCATTTCTATACTCTAAAAAACTAGTTTAGTTAAAAAATTAACATGTCTATAATATATATTATTTGTCAATAATATATATTAAATTCTTTATTTTAGGATGTGAATGTATGAAAATCGTTTTAGCTTCTGCTTCAGAGAGAAGGCAAGAACTTCTAAATAGATTAATTGAAAAATTTGATATAATAGTCAGTGATTTTGATGAAAGTAAAGTTCTATTTGAAGGATCTATAGATAGATATGTTAAAAATGTAGCTTTAGGCAAGGCACTTGATGTTAAAAATAAACTAGATGATGATGCAATAATAATATCAGCAGATACTATAGTTACGTTAGAAGATAGGATACTTGGAAAACCAAAGGATGAAGAAGATGCTTTTAAGATTTTAAAATCACTTCAAGGTAAAAAACATTTAGTTTATTCCGGTATTGTTGTTATGAATACAGCTAGAAATTTAATAAAACAAGAAAGCTTAGCTACTGAGGTCACTTTTTCTGAAATAAGTGATCATGAAATACTAGAATACATAAAAACTGGTGAGCCTTTAGATAAAGCTGGGGCTTATGGGATTCAAGGCATAGGTGGAATATTTGTTAAGGAAATAAAAGGATGTTATTATAATGTTGTCGGACTTCCGTTAAACAAATTAAAATTTATGCTAAAAGAGGTACAATAATTTGAGGGGATTTAGGGATATCATATATGTAGAGGTAGTGTATTAATGGATAGCAGCCTTAAAATCAAGGATATACCACAAAATGAAAGACCTAAAGAAAAATTATTGACATATGGAGCTGATAGCTTAAGTAATTCAGAGTTGTTAGCAATTATACTTAGAACTGGAACTCAGGGAGAAAATGTACTTCAACTTAGTAGTAGGCTTTTATCAGAATTAGAAGGATTAGATGGGATTTTAAGTGCAAGCTTTAATGAAATAACATCTATAAAAGGTATAAAAGAAGGAAAAGCTTCTCAAATTTTAGCATTATCTGAGCTTTTTAGGAGATTTAGAACATTAAAAGCAATGAAAAAATATGTTAAGATTAATTCACCTAAAGACTTGGCAGACCTTCTAATGGGAGAAATGAATGAGCTAACTCAAGAAGTTTTGAAAGTGGTATTATTAAGTACAAAAAATATGATTATTGGAACAAAAGATGTTTTCAAAGGTAGTTTAAATACATCTATAGTGCATCCAAGAGAAATATTTAAGCAAGCAATAAATAAAAATAGTGCATCTATAATTATATGTCATAATCATCCATCAGGCGATCCAACGCCTAGCAAGGAAGATATAAATATTACATTAAGAATTAAAGAATGTGGAGATATAATAGGAATTCAATTAGTAGATCATATTATAATAGGAAATAATAAATTTGTTAGCCTTAAAGAAAGAGGACTAATATAGAATCGGAAGGGGAAAAAATAAATGGGATTTTTTGGATCAGGAAAAGATATGGGGATAGATTTAGGAACTGCAAATACATTAGTATTTGTAAAAGGAAAAGGGATTGTTTTAAGAGAGCCATCTGTTGTTGCTGTAAATACAATGACTAAAAAAACATTAGCCGTTGGATCAGAGGCTAAACTTATGATAGGTAGAACACCAGGAAATATAGTAGCTATAAGACCACTTCGAGATGGTGTAATAGCAGATTTTGATATAGCTCAAACAATGATGAAAAGTTTAATAGAGAAGGTATCAACAAAGAATGCATTTAAGAACCCAAGAATAATAGTTTGTTATCCATCAGGTATTACTGAAGTTGAAAAGAGGGCTATTGAAGAGGCAACAAAGCTTTCAGGAGCTAGAGATGTTATTTTAATGGAAGAACCAATGGCAGCAGCAATTGGCGCAGGGCTTCCAGTAAGTGAACCAACAGGAAGCATGATAGTTGATATAGGTGGTGGTACTACTGAAGTAGCTATTATTTCTTTAGGTGGGATAGTAACTAGTAAATCTCTTAGAAAAGCAGGAGATGAATTAGATCAATCAATAATATCTTATATTAAAAAAGAATTTAACTTAATGGTCGGAGAAAGAACTGCTGAACAAGTAAAAATGGAAATAGGTTCAGCTTATAAAGTTGGAGATGAAGAAATGGTTATGGACATAAAAGGAAGAGATATGATTTCAGGTCTTCCAAAAACTGTTCAAATTTCAGAAACTCAAGTGAGAGAAGCATTAAAAGAACCAGTATATGCTATTATAGAGGCGATTAAAACAACATTAGAAAAAACACCACCTGAGCTTGCAGCAGATATTATAGAAAAAGGAATAATGCTTGCTGGTGGTGGAGCTTATCTAAGAGGCTTAGATGTATTGATAAATAAAGAAACAAATATGCCTGTACATATTGCAGAGGCACCTCTTGATTGCGTAGTACTTGGAGCAGGGAAGGCGCTAGAAGATTTTGACAAAATTAGTAGAGATCAAAGAGGTTAGTATATGAAGCTTCTTAGGAATAAACTGGCAGTAACTATTATAGTACTGTCAGTTAGCTTTTTAGGGTTAATAGTTTATACTGTTAAGAGAGATAATAGAAGTATTATTGAAAATGGTGCCGGTAGTACTCTAAATCCTGTACAAAGTCTTATATATAATGCAACTGATAAACTTAAGGAAACTTTAGACTTTTTCTTGAATTTTTCAGAAGTAAAAGCGCAAAATAAAGAATTAATTAATAAAAATCAAGAGCTTGAAAATAAATTAAGCACTTATTCAGATTTGAAAGAAGAAAATGATAGATTAAGAGAAGTATTAAATTTTGCAGAAGAAAGAAATAACTATAACTATATAGCATGCGATATTATAGGATATAGTGGAGGAAACTTTTTAGATGGATATATAGTTAATAAAGGTAAAAATGAGAATATTCAAAAAGGTATGATCGTTATAGCAGCTCAAGGATTGGTAGGACAAGTGACAAGTGTAGGGAACAACTGGAGCATAATTCAATCTTTGGCTAATGAAAATATAGCTGTAAGTGTTATGGTTGAAAGCACTAGAGATGCCACTGGATATTTAAAGGGATTTAAAGATAATCAAAATAGAAATTTAGCTAAAGTGTACGATCTTCCGATGGATTCAGAGGTTAAAGAAGGCGATGTAATAATGACATCTGGTGTAGGAATGCTTTATCCAAAAGAAATTAGAATTGGAGAAGTAACTCACGTGGAAGAAGATAAAGTAAAAGTAATGAAAAGTGCAGTTGTAAAACCATATGTAGATTTTAATAAATTAGAAGAATTATTTATTGTCTCTCCAAAGGATGCGAGAGAAATTAAATATAATTAGGGGTTCGTAGATGGAAAGATTAATTATTATTTTAGTATCTATAGGTTTAGTTATATTAGACAATTCATTGATTCCATTTTTTTCTATAAAAGGGGCATATCCTAGTCTGTTATTTACATTTGCTATTGCCTATTCAATAATAAATGGGAAAGAAAAGGCTACATTTATAGGGGTTGTGAGTGGAATACTTCAAGATGTTTTCTTTTTCCATGGATTCGGAGTAAATTCTTTATTGAATTTATTAGTATGTCTTTTAGCAAGCTTTATTGGAGAAGGAATAGTAAAAAATAAGAGATTAATACCTGTAGTTTCAATTTTTTGTATTACAATGATAAAATATATAGGAGTATATTTTATATTTTATTTGCTGAATATTGACATACAGTTTTCAAAAAGTATTATTATGGCCACATATAATGGAGTAGCAATGTTCTTTGTATATAAGTTAGTAATGAATGTTTATGATGATGAATATTCAAAACAAAGGTGGAGGTTTAAATGATAGTAAATAAACCAACAGATAAAAAGAAAAAGAAAACTTCCAGATATACAGTTTTATGCGTTATTATGGGGCTTATATTTGGAAGTATTATTTTAAGATTATTGTATGTTCAAGTATTTAGTTACGAAGAATATAAGGAAAGAGCAAATGTTACATCAACAAGGTTTGTAGCAGATAAAGCTCCACGAGGAAAGATATATGATCAAAAAGGAAATATTTTAGCAACTAATAAACAAACATATACAATTACATATACTAAAACAGATGATTCAGA
>Ga0302162_10000414_pt1 | contig 11928 bp, 10 predicted proteins | sample I_Fen_E2_2_FD_193501 | JGI IMG/M metagenome (GOLD analysis project Ga0302162, IMG submission 193501) | Peat permafrost microbial communities from Stordalen Mire near Abisko, Sweden - I_Fen_E2_2 | ecosystem: Environmental > Terrestrial > Soil > Wetlands > Permafrost | place: Sweden: Abisko...
TCAGTAAATTAAGTCTATTTATAGGAAACTTATTAATGAGCATAATTATATTTTTCTATATGTCTTTTTTACATGACTTAAGCCAATTATCAGCAGGTGTTTCATTGTGGCATAGTACAGTTTTAGAGGTTTATGTACTAGCTACTATTAGTTTAATTGGAACTATACTAGGGTTTATCAAAAGGCATAATCACATGAAAAAGATTTGCGCTTATACAATTTTGGGATATTTATTATCAATTCTATCTATTAATGCTTATTACCATAAAAGAATCTATTTCAACTTTCCAATGCAAATGCTGGTAGGCTTTATTTGTATACTTCCATTTATTATTTCTTTTCCTTATATTTTAGCGCCAAAAGATAGTTTAAAATAATCAAAATGTATTTATGTTTTTTATCCTAATATATTACGTGATATTCTATAAATGTATATTAAATTTTAATTAGAAAATAATTAAAAACAATTAAATTATAGGCTACATTTTTTATATGTAGTCTATGTATAAAATAAGTAAAATCAATCCGTGTAGCGAATGCGACACGAGAGATATAAAGAGGTGTGGCAAAATGAAAGTATATATTAGTGGTGATATTGAAGGAATAACTGGGACTACTCACTGGAATGAAACTGAAAAGAATCTTCCAGATTGGGTACCTTTTGCAAAACAAATGACAGATGAAGTTGTTGCAGCAGCTAACGGAGCAATTGCAGCCGGTGCAACTGAAGTATTAATAAAAGATGCTCATGATAGTGCAAGAAATATTGATATTAATGCATTACCAGAAGAAGCTAAGCTCATTCGTGGATGGATGGGTGATCCAATGTCAATGATAAGTGGCATTGATAAGAGCTTTGATGCGCTTATTCTTATTGGATATCATAATGCGGCGGGAACTATTACAAATCCTCTAGCTCATACAATGAGTGTATCAGAGGTATCATATATTAAGATTAATGATGAATATGTAAGTGAATTTTTGATACATACTTATGCAGCTGCTTTATATGATATTCCTGTTGCATTTGTAAGTGGTGATATTGGTTTGACTAAGGAAGTTAAAAAGGTTAATTCTAATATATTAACACTTGGAGTAAAAGATGGAATTGGAGCAGCTACAATTAACATGCATCCTAAAAAAGTTGTTAAAGAAACAGAAGCCTTAGTAAAAGAAGCTTTACAAAAAGATTTGAATTTAATGAAGGTCAAATTACCAGAAGAATTTAAAGTTGAAATTGAATATAAAGATCATAAATGTGCTTATAAATACTCTTTTTACCCAGGTGCAGAATTTAAAACACCAAGATCAGTTATATTTAATACCAAGGAATATTTTGAAGTTTTAAGATTAATACACTTTTTAACATAAATTGTTTAATTAATAAAATATTTACAAAATATATGGTAAATGTTATAATTTATTCATATATTTTAGGGGGACCTAATAAATTATTATAAAATCGGCGACGAAGTCATTGTATTTTTAATTTATCACTCTAATTGATGTAGCAAGAAAAATTCAATATGCATCAATTTAAAATGGATAAATTAAAGTACAGTGATTTTTTTATATAAAAAAGAGGGATTTTCAATAAACTAAGGGGGTAATTATATGAAAAAAAATGTATTAAGGAGAATACTTTGTGGAACGCTTTGCGTAATGTTACTTGGATCAACAGTAATTGGATGTGGCGGAAGTAAAAATAGTGGGGCAAAAACTGAAAGTGCGTCTGAATTTAGGAAGGTTTATTCTGAAGAAATTAAAACACTTAATTATTTAAAGACATCAGAAACTACTGAATTTGGTGCTTTAGCAAATATGATTGATTCATTAGTTGATTATGATAAATATGGAGTTACCAAGCCTTGCTTGGCAACTGAATGGAAGGCTAATGAAGATAATACCGTTTGGACATTTAAGATAAGAGAAAACGTTAAGTGGGTAACAAAAGATAAAAAAGAATATGCAGATGTTGTGGCACAAGACTTTGTTGATGGACTTAAATATGTTTTAGATAATAAAAATGAATCTGAAACAGCAGATATAGCAGCTGGAGTAGTTAAAAATGGTTCTAAATTCTATAAGGGAGAAATAACCGATTTTAGTCAAGTTGGAGTTAAAGCAATAGATGAACATACTTTAGAGTATACACTTGAAAAACCAACACCATATTTTTTATCAATGCTTACTTATGTATGTTTCTTTCCTGTAAATGGTAAATTCTTAACAGAAAAAGGAGCTGACTTTGGTACAACACCAGAAAATATTTTATATAATGGTGGATATATATTCGATACATTTGAACCACAAAGCAGTAGAATTTATGTAGCTAATGATAAATATTGGGACAAGGATGAAATATTCATAAAGAAAATTAAACTTACTTATAATAAAGAAGCATTAACTTTAGCTCCTGAAATGTTCTTAAGAGGAGAAATAGATTATGCAAATATCTCACCATCAATAATAGATGAATGGTTTAAATCAGATGATAAAAAGAATTCAGTTCATCAAAGTAAAAATGGATTTTATAGTTATTTCTATGCATTAAACTTTGATCCAAAATTCTCAGCAGAATATGAACCAGAAAATTGGAAAGTTGCAGTTAATAATTTAAACTTTAGAAAATCATTATTTAATGCTTTAGATAGAAAGGCAGCAGCTACTACATTAGAACCTTATGAAACAGAAGCAAAATTATTAAATACTATAACTCCAAAAAACTTTGTTGATATAAAAGGAAAAGATTATACACAAATTGGAGCACTTGCAGATATAACAGGTAAAGAGTCCTTCGATGATAAATCAGCAAAAGAATATAAAGAAAAAGCAATGAAAGAATTAGAAGGAAAAGTTGAATTTCCAGTTAAAGTATATTTGCCTTATAACACAGGTATAGCTGGAAGTGCAAATCGCGAACAAGTTGTAGAACAACAATTAGAAAAAGCATTAGGTAGTGATTATATTGATGTAATAATTGATCCAAAACCAGCTACAGGATATTTAAAAGATGTTAGAAAAGCTGGGAATTATGCATTTTTATTATGTAATTGGGGTCCTGACTATGCAGATCCAGAAACATATTCAGATCCATTTGCAACAGGAAGCAATTATAACAAACCAGAACTCGCACAAGGTGATGTAGGAACTAAGTATGAAGAATTGTTAAGCAAAGCAAAAGCAGAAGTAACTGATGTAAACAAACGTTATGAATTATTTGCAGAAGCAGAAAGTTATTTAATAAATCAAGCATTTGTAATACCTTATGTAGTAGGTGGAGAAGGATATGTTGCATCTAAATTAAATCCATTTGATGCCCAATTCTCACCATTTGGTGTTATTTCTGAAAAATATAAAGGACAAACACTTTTAGATAAAGCTATGAGTAATGACGAATTTAAAGCTGGATTAAAGAAATGGGAAGCAGAGCGTACTGAAGCCTTAAAGAAAGCAGCAAAATAAGGTTATAATCCGCCGAAATAAGGGGGCATGCAATTGTGACCGTTACTGAAGATTTTGATGTAATACTCAACAAAAGCAAGCCCCCTTATTTCTAGTTTAGATATATATTCATATTATAAGTATAACTTGGAATAGGGGTACAATATTAAGTGGCTGTCTTATAGTTAAGGATAAATAAAATATTTTATGGGCTTTATAAACTTATGCAATATGCATTAATAATTAGCTGCTATAAAATTTTGCTTAGTAATCTTTAATTTAAGGCAGCCAGACTATATTTAATAAGAATATAATATTTATTTTTAAATTTGAAATACATAGAACTTATAAATAATATTATTTATAAATTACACGCTAACATTTATTTTCGGAGATTTATAATTAGATATTTTTACATAAAAAGCAACGAAGGGGGAAGTGTGATGATTAAATATCTTTTTAAAAGGATTGGTCAATCAATATTTACACTATTAATAATAATTACAGTTGTATTTTTATTACTTAGGTTGATGCCAGAAGAAGGATACCTAGGAACAAATGCAGATAAAATGAGTGATATTCAAAAAGAAACTATTTTAAATAATCTAGGTCTTAGAGATCCTATAATAGTACAACTTGGAAAGTTCTACAAAAATATAGTTACTGGAGATTTGGGTAAATCAATTACTTATAGACCAGATGTTAAGGTAAGTACAATACTCGCGCAAAAAATACCATACTCTTTATGCTTTGGACTTGTAGCAATAGGATTAGCTTTAGTCTTTGGAGTTTCTATGGGAATAATTATGGCAAGAAGCAAAAATAGTATATTTGATAAACTTGGAACCGGATACATAGTAATTATAAATGCGGTTCCAGCAGCAGTTTATTATTTGGTTATTCAGCTTTATTTAACTAATACATTAAAATTACCAATATTGTTTGATAAAAGTAATTTTATGAGTTGGATTTTACCTGCAATATCTATGTCACTTGGAAATACAGCTGGGTATGCCATGTGGATGAGACGATATATGGTAGATGAACTAAATAGTGATTATGTAAAACTTGCAAGAGCAAAGGGTTTAAGTGAAAAAAACATTATGGTTAATCATGTTCTAAGAAATGCATTTGTGCCAATGGCTCAATATCTGCCAGCTTCTATTCTTTATACAATTGCTGGATCAATTTATATTGAATCATTATATTCAATTCCAGGCATGGGTGGACTTCTTGTTGATGCAATTCAAAGACAAGACAATCCATTAGTACAAGGATTAGTTATAATTTATTCATCTTTAGGAATTTTAGGACTTATACTTGGAGATATAGCTATGACCTTAGCAGATCCTCGTATTAAGCTTGAAAAAAGTGGAGGTGGAAGATAATGAGTATTAATGGTAAGAAAATAGATAAACTAGGAGATAACATTAGTGATTCTTTATTTGAATTTGCACAGTTTGATAATAAAGAAGCTGAAAAAACTGGATATTCAAATTATTCATATTGGAAATCAACATGGAATTCATTTATTAAGCATAAAGTAGCATTTTTGTTATTAATATTAGTTATAGGAATATTAGCTTTTACAATGATTCAACCTTTTCTACCATATCAAAAGTCACCAACTGAAATATATATTAATGCAGGAACTAATCTTCAAGATAAAAATGTAGCTCCTTCAGCAGAATTTTGGTTTGGGACAAACTCAATTGGTCAAGATTTATGGGCAAGAATTTGGAGTGGAACACGTACATCACTTTTAATTGGTTTTGCAGTTGGAATTTTTGAAGCAATTGTAGGAATTTTCATAGGAGCTTTATGGGGATATGTAAGAAAATTAGATGTAATAATCACTCAAATATATAATGTTATAGATAATATCCCAACAACAATAATATTAATTTTAATGACATATATATTAAGACCAAGTATAAGTACAATTATATTTGCACTTTGCCTTACTGGATGGCTTCAAATGGCTAGATTTGTAAGAAATCAAATAATAATAATACGAGATAGGGAATATAATTTAGCATCTAGATGTTTAGGTACACCTACAAGAAGAATAATATTTAAAAATTTGTTACCTTATTTAGTATCTGTAATAATGCTTAGAATGGCACTTGCAATTCCAACGGCAATTGGATCAGAAGTATTTTTAACTTATATAGGTCTTGGGCTTCCTGTTAGTATACCTTCATTAGGTAATTTAGTGAATGAAGGAAGAATACTTATGATGACGCCAACACTAAGATATCAATTAAATTTCCCAAGTGTAGTAATTTCTATAATAACTATAGCTTTTTATGTGATTGGGAATACATTTGCAGATGCTGCAGATCCTAAAAATCATGTGTAGGGGGTATTATGATGAGTTATTTAGACGTAAAAATTAATAAAGAAGTTGTACTTTGCGTTAATGATCTTAAGGTGAATTTTAAACTTAGAGGACAAGTATTAAATGCAATTAGAGGAATTTCACTAGATTTATATAAAGGAGAAAGTCTTGCAATTGTTGGAGAATCAGGCTCTGGAAAGTCGGTTTTTACAAAAACCTTTATGGGGTTACTTGAGTCAAATGGATATATAGATAGTGGAAGTATTATGTATAGTGGAAAAGATTTAGCTAAATTCAAAGTTGCAAAAGATTGGCGTGGAATAAGAGGAAAAGAAATTGCAATGGTATCTCAAGATCCTATGACATCATTAAATCCATTGAAAATAATAGGGAAGCAAGTACAAGAGGGAATTGAGCTTCATCAAAACTTAAAGGGAGCGCAAGCTAAAAAACTTGCAATAAAGCTCTTAGAGGATGTTGGAATAAGTGATCCGGAAAAGAGATATTATCAATATCCTCATGAATTCTCAGGAGGAATGAGGCAAAGAGTTGTAATTGCCATTGCAATTGGTTGTAATCCTAAAATTCTAATTTGTGATGAACCAACTACTGCACTTGATGTAACGATGCAAGCTCAAATATTGGATTTGCTTAAAAATATTCAAAAAGAATACAATCTTACAATAATTTATATTACTCATGATTTAGGCGTTGTAGCAAAAGTTGCAGATAGAGTTGGAGTAATGTATGCAGGAGATATTGTTGAAATTGGATTAGCCGATGAAATATTTTATAATGCAAAACATCCATATACTTGGGCGCTGTTATCTTCTCTTCCTCAACTAGGAATAAAAGGTGAAGACTTATATTCAATAAAGGGTACTCCAATAAATTTATTTAAAGAAATAAAAGGAGATGCATTTGCACCTCGTAATCCAAGAGCACTTAAAATTGATTTTGAATTAACACCTCCATATTTTGAAGTAAGTAAAACACATAAAGCTAAAACATGGCTTTTAGATACTAGAGCTCCAAAAGTTGAATATCCTAAAGCTCTTAAAAAATTATTTGATGAGTGGGAGGGTTATAGAAATGAAAAATGAAAAAGAGATTTTATTAGAAGTCAAAAATCTAAAAGTTGAATTCGGTAGTAAAAAAAAAAAGTTTACAGCAGTTAATGATGTAAGTTTTGATATTTATAAAGGGGAGACATTTGGACTTGTTGGGGAGTCTGGTTCAGGAAAAACTACTATAGGAAGATCAATAATAAGAATAAACCAAGTATCAAGTGGTGAAATAATTTATAACGGAGAAAAAATAAGTGGTAAAATTTCTAAATCCTTAGATAAAGAAATAACCAAAAAGATTCAAATGATTTTTCAAGATCCTATGGCATCTTTAAATGAAAGAGCAAAAGTAGATTATATAGTTTCAGAAGGATTATATAACCTTAATAATCATAAAAGTGAAGATGAAAGAAAAACAATTGTTGATAATGCTTTACTTGAAGTTGGATTATTACCTGAATTTGCAAGTAGATTTCCACATGAATTTTCAGGTGGACAAAGACAGAGAATAGGAATTGCAAGAACACTCGTTATGAAGCCAGAATTTATAATTGCAGATGAACCAATATCAGCTTTGGATGTTTCAATTAGAGCTCAAGTATTAAATTTATTATCGTCTCTTCAAAAAGCCAATGACTTAACTTATCTTTTTATAGCACATGATTTATCTGTAGTTAGATTTATAGCAGATAGGATAGGCGTAATATATAAAGGTAGAATTGTAGAGCTTGCAGAGGCAGAGGAGTTATTTAATAATCCAATACATCCATATACAAAAGCACTTTTATCAGCAATTCCACAGCCAGATCCAAGAAAAGAAAAAAATAAGAAGATAGAAGTATATGATTCAAGTTGTCATAGCTATGATGAAGACAAACCAAAGTTTATTGAAATAGAAGAAGGACATTTTATTCTTGCAAATGAAGACGAAATTAACCAGTATAAAGAATCTGGAAATATGATAGCGATAGATGCAAGTAAAGCTGTATGAAATTAAAAATTCTTAAATTTTAAAAAATTATATAATTTTAGAATTTTAGAATTTTAGAATTTGCTTGTAGAATGAGGGTTAAGGCGTTTTTATAAAGTTAAATGAAAATAGAACTTATAAGTGAATGGAGGAGTGTTGTAAATGATAAGGCCAAAGCCTTTAAAAAAGGGAGATAAGATAGGATTAGTTGGGGCTTCAAGTCCAATACCACAAGATAGAATAGAACCTTCTATTAAAGCTATGGAAGATCTAGGCTTCGAAGTTGTACTTGGAGAAAGTTGCAGAGGATATCATGGATTTTTATCTGGAAGTGATGAACTTAGAGCAAAAGACATAAATGACATGTTTGAAGATAAAAGCATTAAAGGTATTTTTGCAATTAGAGGTGGATATGGTGCAGCTAGACTTTTAGATATGTTAGATTATAATATGATTAAGAAAAATCATAAGGTATTTGCAGGATATAGTGATGTAACTGCCCTTCATAATGTACTTAATGAAAAATGCAAACTAATAACTTTTCATACACCAATGGCATCAACAGAATTTTATAAAGGTGTAGATGATTATACAATGAATTATTTTAGAAAAAACATATTTAGTGATGAACCACTGGGAATACTTAAAAATCCAGAGGGCCAAGAAATTAAAACTTTAGTTGGAGGAAAGGCAAAAGGGAAATTAGTTGGAGGAAATCTTTCTTTAGTAGTTTCTTCGATGGGAACTACATATGAGATTGATACAAAGGATAAAATATTATTTTTAGAAGATGTAGATGAATATCCATATAGAATAGATAGAATGTTATTACAATTAAAGCAATGTGGAAAATTTAAAGATGCTGCAGGAATTATTTTGGGTGCATGGACAGATTGTAAAGCAAATGAAGGGGATAATAGCTTAACTTTAATGGAAGTCTTTGAAGAACTTATAAAAACAGAAAAGAAACCTACAATTTATAACTTGGCTTGCGGACATTGTATGCCTACGATGAGTCTTCCTTTAGGTGCAATGGTAAAAATTAATGGAGATAAGGGTGAGATTACTGTACTTTGGAAATAGATATTGTAGGGGGTTATTCAAATGAAGTATGCAATAGTAAATAAGGCTATTGGAGTATTAAAAAGTGAACCTAAGGGAGCTTCTGAAAATGCTGATGAAGTTTTATTTGGAATGAATGTTGAAATACTTAAAGAGCTAGATAACAATTGGTTTTATGTAAGAACTCATTATAATTATGAAGGTTATATAAATGGAGATAATTTAATAATTAATGATGAGCTTTCAAAGAAATGGAAAAAAGATAAAAATATTGTGGTAATTAATTCGTTTGCAGATGTACTGAATAAACCAGAAGCATCTGGATATGAAATTGCAAGTGTAACAAGAGGAGCTAATTTAATTTCATGCGATGAAATAAGTAAAAATAAAAGATTTCTAAAGGTGAAGTTACCAAGTGGAGAAAAAGGATGGATAAGAAAGAGTTTCACATCAGATTTAATAATAGATTATGAAATAAAAGATGAAGAAAAGCTTAGAGAAAACCTAGCAAAATGTGCTCTAAGCTATATTGGAACTCAATATAGATGGGGAGGAAAGTCACCTCTTGGAATAGATTGTTCTGGACTTTGTTCTATGGCATATATGCTAAATGGAATATTGATTTATAGAGATGCAGATATAAAAGAAGACTTTCCCATAAAGGAAATAACCTTTGATAAGCTAAAAAAAGGAGATTTAATATTCTTTCCAGGACATGTAGCCATGTATTTAGAAGAGGGAAATTATGTTCATTCATCAACAAGCAATGATGTGGTGAAAGTAAACAGTTTAAATGAAAATGCAGGGAATTATAATGAATATTTAGGAACATGTGCCAAGCAGTTTGGAAGCATATTTTAAAAAGAGATATACTCTTTAAGTAATTTAAAAGATAAATCTTGATTTTTATAAGATTAAGTTAAATTTAAAAGGCACAAATATTTTTAAAGGGAAATATTTTGTGCCTTTTAATTTATCATTGTTTAATAGTTTGTTTGTATAAGATAAATATGAAAACTTCCACGGAAGTCTAAACATCCAGATAGTAATTAATACTTATCACAAATTGAACATTTGAATTTACGTATTGATATACTGAAATTATATTATAATAATATAAAGTGTGACTAAGTTACATAAAGCCCTAAGAATTTGAGCTATAATAATATAGTGGAGTAATATTAATGAATAATTATGAAGAAAAATATAATGAGAAAATGAAAAAAATAAAAGCTTTATATGAAATTTATCCAATACTTAGTAAAATTAATGAAAAAAATAATGAAATAATAAATAAACAAGCAGTCTTCAAAACTTTATATGCAGATGAATATGTAAAATCTGCAGAAGGAACTTGTGTTGGAATTTTATTTGTAATAAAAGGCACAATAAAAATACAAAAGATTAATTCAGATGGTGAAGAAACTAATTTGTACAATATAAGACAAGGAGAGTTTTGTCATGAAGCTTTAAGTTGTTTATCAAACTTTGAATCTTTAAATATAACAGGTAAAGCAATTCAAGATTCAGAGGTATGTATAATACCTGTAGATATAGTAAGATTACATTTCATGAAAGACAATGAATTTTTATTATATATATATGAAGATTTGCATAAAAAATTTAATTCTGTTTTAGAGAATAAAGAAGAAATAATGCATGAATCACTAGAAACAAGACTTGTAAAATTGCTTATTAATAAAAATAGTAACATAATTTATGCGACGCATGGCGAGTTAGCTTTTGAAATTGATTCAGCTAGAGAAGCAGTAAGTAGGAAACTTAAAAGCATTGAAAAACGAGGATATATAAAATTAGAAAGAGGCAAAATAGTAATAATTAAGGATTTAAAAGAAATTTTTTAGAAAATGAAATAAAATTATTATTTGAGTGACTAAGTCAAAGAAAAGTATAAGAATAAAATTATAATAAAAGTATAAAAAGTACGAAAAATATAAAATATGAATTGGAGGATTTGGATATGAGAGTGTTAGATAGTAATGAATTTGTTGAAGATGTTGAAAATACAAAAGGTGTTGTGTTAGTAGATTTCTCCGCAACTTGGTGTGGACCATGTAAAATGTTAGCTCCAGTATTAGATGGAGTTAGTACTAAGCCAAATTCTTTAAGGTAGATATAGATCAAGATAGCAATTTAGCTCAAAAGTATAGAATATCTGCAGAACCAACTATGATTATATTTAAGGATGGAGTTCCTGTAGAAAATTTATCAGGTTTTATGCCAGAACAAAATATAACAAGCAAGGTAAATGCATATCTATAAAAAATTGCAAAATTTGATTATTATAGTGAATTATAATATAATAAACATTGTAACAATAATTGAATATAACTAGGTACGGTTGGGAAAATTTTATAATTTGTTTTCAAGCAATTTTAGTTTCTGGGGTGGGAAACTCTATTAGAGTGTTCCCACCTCTTTTTGCTTTAATTTTTAATAATTAAAAATCTATAAAAAATAATTGAATTATAATTATTTATTTAAACTAAACGTCTAGGATATCCATAATAATATGAAGGAGATTAACTTATGAAAAAAAATGTTTACAACAAAACTTTCAATCAATTTTTAAGCTTTTTTAAAAATGAATCTGCTAGTGGTATAATACTTTTGATTTTTGCAATTACTGCCATAATAATTGCAAATTCCAGTTTTGCTGCAACATACAATAATATACTCCATACCTACATAACTATTGGATATAAAAACTTTTCTTTATCAATGTCAGTACTTCACTGGATCAATGATGGATTAATGGCTATATTTTTCTTGGTAGTTGGCATGGAGATAAAACGAGAAGTGGTATTTGGGGAGCTTAAATCTTTAAAAAAGACAATACTGCCAGTATCTGCTGCTATAGGAGGTATGATTGTACCAGCAATCATTTATGCATTACTTAATTGTAATGAACCTACGATAACAGGATGGGGAATTCCAATGGCAACAGATATTGCATTTGCGTTAGGAATACTTTCTTTGGTAGGCAGAAAAGCACCTAAAGGAATAATAGTATTTCTTACAGC
>Ga0302162_10000415_pt1 | contig 11907 bp, 10 predicted proteins | sample I_Fen_E2_2_FD_193501 | JGI IMG/M metagenome (GOLD analysis project Ga0302162, IMG submission 193501) | Peat permafrost microbial communities from Stordalen Mire near Abisko, Sweden - I_Fen_E2_2 | ecosystem: Environmental > Terrestrial > Soil > Wetlands > Permafrost | place: Sweden: Abisko...
GGATAAATATATTCTTTAGATGTCTAAAAACTGAGCATTGTAGAGGTTGATTGTAATGAATGGACAAATTAAGAAGTATATATATATGATAGGAACAATTTGCATAATATTTTTATTAGGATCAATATTTGTACGTATTCTTCCATATCTTATATTATTGGGGTTAGTAGCATATGGCGTTATGAAAATTGTAGGATTTGCAAAAGAAAAGAAACAACAAAAGGATTCCAATAGAGTTGATTTTAATAATAAGAATCATAGCGATATAGATAGCTATAAAGATTCAACTGATGAGTATACTAGTGGAGAAGTTATTGATGTTGATTATGAAGAAATTGATAAAGATAAATAGTATTTTAATAGGAAAATAAAAATTATTTAAACTCAGTCAGTCGACTGGGTTTTTATTATTAGTTGAATTATATTGTGAAAAATTGGAAAAACACTATTTCATAAAAGTGAAATAAAATTTGTTATAGGAGACGAAAAACGTGCTTCGAAATGCAATGTTTCCAATGGTGTAGCAGAATTTAAAAAAGGTGCCAATCTGTTGGTGAGGTCATCTTAGAAGCAGAAGTAGCCAAAGAGAAAATTGAATTTTAAAAATTAGATTATGAACTAGTCATTGTTAATTGATAAAGAAGTAACAATATTGTATAATAGTTTGTAGAAAATTAAAGTTAATATAAGCAATATAGGAGGCAATAAATATGGAAAAAATTAAAATGTCGACTCCACTAGTTGAAATGGATGGAGACGAAATGACAAGAATTATTTGGGGTGCAATAAAAGAGGAATTATTAAATCCTTTTATTGAATTAAATACAGAATATTATGATCTTGGATTAGAATACAGAAATGAAACTAATGATAAGGTTACTGTAGATTCTGCAGAAGCTATTAAAAAATACAAAGTAGGGGTAAAATGTGCAACTATAACACCTAATGGCGCAAGAATGAAAGAATATGATTTGAAAGAAATGTGGAAAAGTCCGAATGGAACTATAAGAGCAATCTTAGATGGTACAGTATTTAGAGCACCAATTACAGTAGAACCAGTAAAACCATACGTTAGAACATGGAAGAAGCCTATTACTATAGCAAGACATGCTTATGGAGATATATACAGAAATGTAGAAATGAAAATAGAAGGAAAAGGTAAGTGTGAACTTGTATTTACTTCTGAAAATGGAGAAGAAAAAAGAGAATTAGTACATAATTTTTCTGGGGACGGTGTTGTTATGGGAATGCATAACCTTAATAACTCTATTGCAAGCTTTGCAAAAAGTTGCTTTAATTTTGCTTTAGACACCAAGCAAGATTTATGGTTTGCAACTAAGGATACAATTTCTAAGAAATACGACCATACTTTTAAAGACATATTCCAAGAAATATTTGATGCTGAATATAAGACTAAGTTTGATGAAGCAGGAATTGAATACTTCTACACATTAATAGATGATGTTGTGGCAAGAGTAGTTAAATCAGAAGGTGGAATGATTTGGGCTTGTAAAAACTATGATGGAGATGTAATGAGTGACATGGTTGCTACAGCATTTGGTTCACTTGCAATGATGACTTCAGTATTAGTTTCACCAGAAGGAAACTATGAATATGAAGCAGCTCATGGTACTGTTCAACAACATTACTACAAGCATTTAAAAGGGGAAGAAACATCAACAAATTCAATAGCAACAATATTTGCATGGTCTGGAGCTCTAAGAAAAAGAGGAGAACTAGACAATAACATAGCACTAGTTGAATTTGCAGATAAATTAGAAAAGGCTTCAATCAAAACAATTGAAGATGGTGCTATGACTAAGGACTTAGCATTAATAGCAGAACATGATAATATTCAAACGCTAAATACTTTTGATTTTATTAAAGCTATTAGAAAAACATTAGAAGAAATTCTTTAAATTTAATATAAAACATTAAATTTATTTGTATAAAAATAAAAGAGAACATATACTTCCTTCTATGGAGTAGGTATATGTTCTCTTTTTTTATAATTTAAAAGTTTATAATGGATAATGAATGACAAGTTCTATAAAAGATTTGAAGTAATTAAGAGAAATAATAAATGATAAAGTGTTTATTATTGTCTTTTCCAAAAGTGTAGTGTAGGCATCTTTATTTTTAACTGATCAATAATAGATAAAATGTTAAAGTGGATAAAGATATAGATAAAAATTGTAAATTAAATAAAAAATTATAAAATAGGCTATATGTAGAGTTAATTCCATAAAAATATAACGTTATCATTATAAAATTAATATTTATTTCAAAACATATTGAAAATCATTTTCAATTATAAAGTTTTATGCTATTATAAATAATGTGATATGGTTAATTAAAATCATTATCAATTGAATAACGTTTTTAATTTGGATTGAAAAAGCTATACTGATCCCAAATATATAAATTTTAATATTATACTAATATTTGTAGTTTATCAAGTGAATCTTAGAGTTGAACTTATACCTCAAGGGTCACAATATACCCACAAGGGGCACCTAGTCCAGGCGCATGTAGCCGTTATCTCCCAGTTAAGCAGATAAGTGAAAGTCCAAATCTTAGATTTGGTTACTTGAACTTAGCTAACGCCCTAAGAGCGTTAGCCTCATTAAAGAATGATTTAGTGTGAATCGCTTACTCCTCTGACGTTAGGAAGAGGAGTTTCATATAAGTGAAGGTGTTACGGATACTAGCTATCGGATAAAATTTGCAAAAGTCAGTTTAAGGAGGAAGTATATATGCCGTTAATATTAGCTACTAAAGGAAATGAAATGAATATTAAAAAGATAATTGGAAATGATGAAACAAAAAGATTTCTAAATAGCTTAGGTTTTGTTGTTGGAGAAAATGTTAGAATTATTTCTGAGCTTGGGGGAAATCTTATTATAAATGTTAAGGATAGTAGGATTGCACTAGATAAAGGAATGGCAAGTCGAATAATAGTATAGGAGGCATATTAATGAGCACATTAAAAGAAATAAAGTGTGGACAAACTGTTAGGGTAACAAAGGTTGATGGAGTAGGAGCTATTCGTAGACGTATTATGGATATGGGCATTACAAGAGGTTGTGAAATTTATTTACGTAAGGTTGCACCGCTTGGAGATCCCATAGAAGTAACAGTTCGTGGATATGAATTATCACTTCGTAAAGCTGATGCAGAAATGATTGTTGTAGAGTAATAAAGGAGGAATGAAAATGTCAATTAAAATAGGTCTTGCAGGGAATCCTAACTGTGGAAAGACAACTATGTTTAATGAACTTACAGGCTCATCTCAATACGTTGGAAATTGGCCTGGGGTAACAGTTGAAAAAAAAGGTGGTAAGTTAAAAGGGAGTAAAGATGTTGAAATTGTTGATTTGCCAGGCGTTTATTCTTTATCACCATATACGTTAGAGGAAGTTGTAACACGTGATTTTATGATAAATGATAAACCAGATGCAATAATTAATATAGTTGATGCATCTAACATTGAGAGAAATCTATATTTAACAACTCAAATCTTGGAACTTGGAATTCCAACGGTTATAGCACTTAATATGATGGATATTGTAAAGAAAAATGGAGATAAAATTGATATCAATAAATTATCTAAAACTCTTGGATGTCCAATAGTTGAAACATCAGCACTTAAAGGGAATGGAGTTAAAGCAGCGGCAGAAAAAGCAATTGAAGTTGCAAAAGCAAAAAAAAATCCGGATTTTATGTTAACTTTTTCTAAAGAGGCTGAAGAAGCTTTTGAAGAAATAGAGAAAGTAATTTTAAAAAATATTCCACATGAAGGAATGCAAACACGTTGGCTTTCAATTAAACTTTTTGAACGAGATCAAAATGTAATTGATAAGTTAAAACTTTCAAAAACTGTTTTAGATGAAATTAAAGTTATAATAAAAAATTATGAAACTGAACTTGATGATGATTGTGAAAGTATTGTTACAGTAGACCGATACGCATTTATTGGAGATGTTGTTTCAAGTACTATCAAAAAGCAAAATAAAGGAAAAGAAACAACTTCTGATAAAATTGATAAAATTGTTACAAATCGTTTCTTAGCACTTCCAATTTTTGCAGCTATTATGTTTGGAGTATATTACATAGCAGTAAGTTCGCTTGGAACTATAGTAACAGATTGGACAAATGATGTGTTATTTGGAGAGATAATACAAACTAATGTTTCAAATTGGCTTATATCAGCAAATGTTGCGGATTGGTTGCAAGGATTAGTAGTAGATGGAATAATTGGTGGAGTTGGAGCAGTTCTTGGTTTCGTTCCACAAATCATGGTTTTATTCTTACTATTGTCAATACTTGAAGACTGTGGATATATGTCGCGTGTAGCTTTCATTATGGATAGAATTTTCCGTAAATTCGGTCTTTCAGGTAAATCTTTTATTCCTATGTTAATTAGTTCAGGTTGCGGAGTTCCAGGAGTTATGGCAACTCGTACTATGGAAAATGATAGAGATAGAAAGATGACAATTATGTTAACTACATTTATTCCATGTAGTGCAAAACTTCCAATTATTGCATTGATTGCAGGAGCACTTTTTGGTGGAGCATCTTGGGTAGCACCATCAGCTTATTTCCTTGGTATAATAATGATTATTGTATGCGGAATTATATTAAAGAAAACAAAATTATTTTCTGGAGATCCTGCACCATTTGTTATGGAACTTCCACAATATCATATTCCAAGCTTAAAAAGTGTATTAATTCATATGTGGGAAAGAGGAAAAGCTTTCATTATTAAAGCAGGTACAATCATATTTGTATCTTGTGGTGTAATATGGTTCTTACAATCATTTAACTGGTCACTACAAATGGTGGATGCAGGAGATAGTATATTAGCAAGTTTAGGAAATATTATAGCTCCTATTTTTGCGCCTCTTGGATTTGGTAATTGGCAAGCAACTGTAGCAACAGTTACTGGACTTGTTGCAAAAGAAAATGTTGTTGGTACATTTGGTGTTTTATTTGGAATAGCAGATGTTGCGCAAGACGATCCAGCTCTTGCGGGTAATGTTGCAGCAATGTTTACAGCGGCTAGTGCATTTGCATTTATGGCATTTAATCTGCTTTGTGCTCCTTGCTTTGCAGCAATAGGTACAATAAGACGTGAAATGGGAACATGGAAATGGACATGGATAGCTATAGGATTCCAAACATTAACTGCATATTTAGTAGCACTTATTATTAATCAAGTTGGTGGTTTTGTATTAGGAACTGGAAGTTTAATTGGAGCAATAAGTTCAGTGGTAATAGTAATTGTAGTAGTTTCAATAGTTATAATTACGGGAAGAACTTCTAAGGAAAAACAAGTTAGTGGACAATTAGGTTATATAAAATAAGATATCAAGTGAAACTTGATTCAAGTAGGGTTTGATCCCCATCTGAATCTTAGTTGAACTTATAACCTCAAGGGTCACAATGTACCCATAAGGGGCACAATGTCTAGGAGCGTGCAGCCGTTATCTCCCACTTTAAGAAGTGGGAGTGTTACGGATGCTAGCTATCAGATAAATGTTAAGTAAAGATTAAGTAAGTAATTTTTGTGGATTGTAAGATATAAATAAAGATTACTTATTTGTCAGATAGAAAATGAAATTTACATCTGTGAATAATTAATATTTAGATGTCTTAAATTAAAAAAAGGAGTGAGATTTATGGTAGCAACAATTGTTATAGGCGGTATTATATTGGGATTAATGGCTTTAGTAATAGTGAAGCAAGTTAAAAAAGTTAAAAGTGGAGAAAGTGGTTGTGGCTGCGGTTGCTCTGGATGTTCTTCAGCTAATGCATGCCATGGAATCAAAGTACAAAAGAAATAAATTTAAGAATACAAATTTATAAATAAAAATATCAAGCAGATATTAAAAAGTAACTGCTTGGTATTTTTATTTATAAAGTTTAATAATATTTGAACAATTTTATTGACAAAAGCATAAATATATCTTATATTATAATTCATAGAAAGTCTATAAAATTAGTGGGAATTAGAATTTCATATAGCGATAGATAACTAATATCAAATTGGATGGGGAATGATAAGTATTTCAAATTAAGAATGTTTCACCACTAAAACCTACTAAACATATATGAGTAATTAAATTATAAAAAAGAGAGGGGCGAAATATTATGAAAAAGACTAGAATTTTAAGTTTAGTGCTTTCAGCTACTATAATTATGGGGGTATTTGTAGGTTGTGGAAAGCAAGATACTAGTGGGGAAAATACAGCAAACGATACATCGAAACCAGTAGAACTTTTAAATGTATCTTATGATCCTACAAGAGAATTATATACTAAATTTAATGAAAGTTTTGCAGGTTATTGGAAGGAAAAGACGGGACAAGATGTAAGTATAAATCAATCACATGGAGGTTCAGGGACTCAAGGGAGATCAGTTATTGAAGGACTAGAGGCGGATGTTGTAACATTAGCATTAGGTTATGACATTGATGCGATAAGTCAATCTGGGCTTATTGAAAATAACTGGCAAAGCGAATTTAAAGAGAATAGTGCACCATACACATCAACTATTGTATTTCTTGTTAGAAAAGGAAATCCTAAAAATATAAAAGATTGGGATGATTTAATAAAAAAAGATGTTTCTGTTATAACACCAAATCCTAAAACTTCTGGAGGTGCAAGATGGAACTATTTAGCAGCATGGGCTTATGCAGCAGATAAAAATAATGGAGATCAAGCAGCAGCTAAAGATTTTGTTTCAAAATTATATGCTAATGTTGCAGTATTGGATTCAGGTGCTAGAGGTGCAACAACAAGCTTTGTAGAAAGAGAAATGGGTGATGTACTCATAGCATGGGAAAATGAAGCATTTTTATCAATTAATGAGTTGGGAAAAGATAACTACGAAATAGTTGTACCTTCATTAAGTATTTTAGCTGAACCACCAGTTGCTATAGTAGATGAGGTAGTAGATAAAAAGGGAACAAGAGATGTTGCAAAAGCTTATTTAGATTATCTATATTCTAAAGAAGGCCAAGAAATAATAGCACAAAATTACTATAGACCTAGAGATAAAGAAGTGGCAGAAAAATATAAGGATCAATTTCCAGATATTAAATTAGTTACGGTAGATGGAGAATTCGGAGGTTGGACAAAAGCTCAAGCAACTCATTTTGCTGACGGAGGAACTTTTGATCAAATTTATATACCAAAGAAGTAAGACGTCAATTTTAGATGTCTAAATAAAAGGAACTTATATGATGTTTAGTATTGATAATCTCTATGTTTAGTTTTAAAATATCTTAACTGGAGATTATCAATACTATTCATTTGTAATTTATATTACATCTTAAAAAATACAATAAAAAATTCAAATGTATATGATCTTCTAAAATAGTATGGGACATATTAATGAATAAAAAAAGAGATAAGAAAATTAATTAAAACAACAATAATCATTGGAACGTATTATAAGTACATAAAAAAGAATGGGGGATATATATGAGCAAATCAAAAAGAGTTATTCCAGGATTTAAACTAACAATGGGATTCTCGCTTGTTTATTTAAGTCTTATTGTGTTAATTCCTCTGTCAGCTTTAGTTATAAAGACAGCGGGAATGGGAATAGATAAATTTTTTGATACAGTACTGCAAGCTAGAATATTGCACGGATATTTGGTTAGTTTTGGAACTGCATTTATCGCAGCAATAATAAATAGTATATTTGGATTAATATTAGCATGGGTTTTAGTAAGATATAATTTCCCGTTTAAAAGATTTATAGATGGGATAATTGATTTACCATTTGCATTACCTACAGCAGTTGCTGGTATATCACTAACAACCTTATATTCAGAAAATGGTTGGATCGGGAAAATACTTTATTCTTTTGGAATTAAATCATCTTTTTCGATTTTTGGAATTATTGTTGCATTAACATTTATAGGAATTCCATTTGTTGTAAGAACTATTCAACCAGTACTAGAAGATTTGGATAATCAATATGAAGAAGCAGCAACAATGCTTGGAGCAAGCAGAATAAGAATATTTTTCAAAGTAATATTTCCAGAAATAGCAGCACCTCTTTTAACTGGTTTTGGGCTTGCTTTTGCGAGAGGTGTGGGAGAATATGGTAGTGTTGTTTTCATAGCTGGTAATATTCCGATGAAAACAGAAATAGCGCCACTTCTAATTATGTCAAAACTTGAACAATATGATTATAGTGGTGCGGCAGCAATAGCGATAGTTATGTTATGCACATCATTTTTAATATTATTTGCGATAAATGTAATTCAATTACGCAACAATAAATTAAAACAGATATGAGGTGAAATATAAATTGGGGAAAACATTGATAAATAAGAGTGAAAATAAATTTATAAAATATGGATTAATAATTATAAGTGTATTATTTCTTATACTAATGCTAATAATTCCACTTATATCAATAATTTCAGAAGCCTTATCAAAAGGATTTAATGCATATGTTAAAGCTATTTCAGAAGGATATACTATTAAAGCTATGAACCTCACATTTATAACGACAATAATAGTTACTGTTATGAATACTTTATTTGGTGTATGTGTAGCGTGGACAATTACAAAATATAAATTTAAAGGAAAAAATTTATTAGGTGCTTTAATTGATTTACCTTTTGCAATTTCACCTGTTATTGCAGGTTTGATTTTTGTACTGACATTTGGAAGAGGAAGTATGTTTGAAGGAATTTTAAAGCAAACTGATATAAGAGTAGTTTTTGCTATTCCAGGAATTATATTAGCGACTTTATTTGTAACTTTTCCTTTTGTCGCTAGAGAAATAATACCGTTAATGAATGCTCAAGGTACTGATGAGGAAGAAGCAGCGGCTATGATGGGAGCTAGTGGATTTAGAATTTTCAGGAAAATTACACTTCCTAATATTAAATGGGGTCTTATATATGGAGTAGTACTTTGCTCAGCACGTGCTATGGGTGAATTTGGAGCAGTATCAGTAGTATCTGGTCATATAAGAGGAAAGACCAATACTCTTCCACTACATGTTGAGATTTTATATAATGAATATCAATTTTCAGCAGCTTTTGCAGTTGCATCTATATTAGTTATTATTGCAATTATTATTTTAATAATAAGAAATATTGTTGAATGGAAGAGTAAAAAGGAGGTCTAGAATATGTATGTAGAGTTAAAAAATATAAGTAAAAAATTCGGCGATTTTAAAGCATCAGACAATGTTAATTTTAAAATAGAGCAAGGAAAACTAATTGGACTTCTTGGACCAAGTGGAAGTGGCAAAACTACAATACTTAGGATGATTGCTGGCCTCGAAACTCCGGATGAAGGGGATATTATTATTAATGGAGTTAAAGTTAATGATATAGAACCAGGTAAGAGAGGAATTGGATTTGTTTTTCAAAATTATGCTTTATTTCGTCATATGACAGTCTATGATAATATTGCTTTTGGTCTTGTAGTACAAAAGGCTAAAAAAGAAGATATTCATAAAAAAGTTACAGAACTTATAGAGCTTATTGGTCTTAAAGGTCTTGGAAAAAGATATCCAAGCCAGTTGTCGGGAGGACAAAGACAACGAGTAGCTTTTGCAAGGGCACTTGCGCCAAATCCTCAATTATTATTATTAGATGAGCCTTTTGCAGCTATAGATGCAAAGGTAAGAAAAGAACTTAGAAGATGGTTAAAGGAAACAATAGCTAAACTCGGGATAACAAGTATTTTTGTAACGCATGATCAAGAGGAAGCAGTGGAAGTAGCGGATGAAATAATAATAACCAATAAAGGACAAATAGAACAAAAAGGAAGTCCAATTGAGATTTATAAAAATCCCAAAACGCCATTTGTAGCACAATTTATTGGTGAATCCAATCTTATAGATGATTATACTAAGCTAAAAGGATTTGAAGTAGATGAAAAGAAAAAAGAAACTAAAGCGATATTACGACCTGAATTTATAGAGATTGCTAAAAATAGCAAAGAAATATTAACTCCGCTTGCAGCAGAAAAAGGAATTGTAAAAGATATTGCTTTTAGAGGAAACAATATTCAGATAGATGTACAAATTGGTGATGAAGTACTTAATGGATACAGAAGTCTAGAGCAAGAACCTTTAAAGATTGGCGAAGAGGTATTGGTTTTAATTCATAAAGTATACACCTTTAATGATAAAAAAGCTGAGGTTTTGGAAAATAAGATAAAAACACAAGAAATATCAGTATACATTTAAACAAACATCATACCTATATATGAATAACGGTAAGTAATCTAGTTATACAGCATTAATTAAAATATATATTTTGGTGTAACAATAAAAAGAAATGTTTATATAAGAATATAAAAATATTTATTCTTAACCATATATATTCTTCAGAATATGCTTGCATAGTGCGGGGTATTATGAGATAAAACAGTCATATTTCACTAAGGAGGCAAGAGCATGAAAATAGAAACACTTCAAACGGATATTTTGATTATTGGCGGTGGAACTTCTGGATGTTATGCAGCAATTACTATAGCTGAAAATTCAAACAAGAGTGTTATAGTTTTGGATAAGGCTAACATAAAGAGAAGTGGTTGCTTAGCAGCTGGAGTTAATGCCATTAATGCATACATTGTAAAAGGTAAAAAGCCACAAGATTATGTGGATTATGCAAAACAAGATGCAGAAGAAATAGTACGGGAAGATTTATTACTTACAATGTCAGAAAATTTAAATCAGGTTACTAAAAAATTAGAGGATTTTGGATTAGTTATATTAAAAGATGAAAATGGCGAGTATGTAACAAGAGGTAATAGAAATATAAAAATTAATGGAGAAAATATAAAACCACTACTCGCAAAAGAAGCTACCAAACATTCTAATGTTAAAGTATTAAATGGAGTAAATGCAATTGATTATATAGTAGAAGATAACGAAATAATAGGTACATATGCAATATCAGTTGAGAAAGATATCTTTTATGTAATTGAAGCTAAAGCTGTGATTTGTTCAACTGGGGGAGCTGCAGGATTATACAAGCCTAATAATTCAGGATTCTCTAGACATAAAATGTGGTACAGTCCATTTAATACAGGAGCTGGTTTTGCAATGGGTATTAAAGCTGGAGCAGAAATGACAACCTTTGAAATGAGATTTATAGCTTTGAGATGTAAAGATACAATATCACCAACTGGAACTTTAGCTCAAGGGATAGGTGCAGAACAAGTGAATGCACTTGGAGAAGAGTATCAATACAAATATGGAAATACTACAGCTCAAAGGGTATATGGAACAGTAAAAGAAACTCTAGAAGGAAGAGGTCCTTGTTACTTAAAAACTAAGGGGATAACTGAAAAACAAGATGAAGATCTAATGAAGGCATATCTTAATATGTCGCCAAGTCAAACTTTAAAATGGATAGAAAATGGCAAGGGACCAAGTGTAGAAAATGTTGAAATAGAAGGAACTGAACCTTATATAGTTGGCGGACATACAGCAAGTGGATATTGGGTTGATACTGACAGAGGTACAACAATTAAAGGGCTTTATGCCGCAGGTGATGTAGCTGGAGGATGTCCACAAAAGTATGTAACTGGAGCCTTAGTTGAAGGTGAAATAGCAGCAATAGCAGCTTTAAATTATATTGATGGCAAAGAAAATAAAGCAATTAAAGAAGGCGAAATAGAAGAGAAATTCAATTATGTTAGCCAATTCTTAACTAATGAAAAAGATTTATTTTCAATTGATGATCTAGAAGAAGCGATGCAAAAAGTTATGGATACCTATGCAGGTGGAATTGGCAACCATTATCAATATAATGAAACACAATTGAATTTAGCAGAAGAAAAAATAGAAAGTATCGAAGCTTTAAGTGAAAAGTTAAGGGCTGAGGATATGTACGAATTAATGAAAGTTTTTGAATTAAGA
>Ga0302162_10000418_pt1 | contig 11877 bp, 10 predicted proteins | sample I_Fen_E2_2_FD_193501 | JGI IMG/M metagenome (GOLD analysis project Ga0302162, IMG submission 193501) | Peat permafrost microbial communities from Stordalen Mire near Abisko, Sweden - I_Fen_E2_2 | ecosystem: Environmental > Terrestrial > Soil > Wetlands > Permafrost | place: Sweden: Abisko...
ACTTCTTCTGCCGACTCTTTGCAGGGACGATGGACAGGCAAGCTCTATACCTACGACTGGAGCCACTCTATAGTGGAAAGTGAAGAAGATATGGTGCTCGATCTTAAAACAGTCAATGGAAAACTCAGTGCTACATGGAGTGTTAATGGAAAAGAACTGATGGAACTTGGCGCGAAACAAGAACAGGGTGTCTGGAAAGTAGAACATGCATCGACTGACAATGATAAAAATGTTTACCACAGTCTGAAATCTCTTGTTTGTAAGGTTTACCAACATGATGACTCTCTTTATATAACAGGTAATCTGGAACGGAAAACAAAAGAATCGAACGAACCGATGAGACCTACTTACTTTATTCTGGACAAAGAGTTGTCGGGTAGTTCAAAAGCAATTAAAGCAGTTCAAGATACTACTTTTGTTATCAATCGCATCTATCCCAATCCGATGGATAATCAGCTATGTGTAGAATTTACGGTAACCAAATCCGATCAGATTACTTTCCAGATACACACCATGGTCGGTATATCCTGTTTCTCAACAAAGAAAAAATCGTACTCCCCCGGTACCTATAGTATTACTATTAATCCGGTTTTACCTGTAGGTAACTACAACCTTATAGTCCTTGGACGACAATATATCTGGTCTCAAAATATCATTAAAAATTAATTCGATTATGGAACATTATATTCGTAAAATATTTTTACTTTTGATGTTGGTGAGCGGACTGACATTCAATATGCACAAAAGACATCTTTCATTATCTGTTACTACCATGTATGCCTGTGATCCGGGAGGTGGCGATGATGGTGATGGTGATGATGGTGGTGATGATGGTGACGATGACGATGACGATGACGATGATCCAGACCCTACTCCTCAATACGATTGTGCCGGAGTTGAAAATGGTACGGCTTATTATGATAATTGTAAAACTTGTGTCGGTGGAACTACAGGGCTTGCACCTTGTACACAAGACTGTAACGGAGTTTGGGGTGGTACAGCTACTCTTAATGACTGTGGAGACTGTGTAGGTGGTAATACAAATTATCAAGGATGTACGCCTTGTCTTAACCATGATTTTAATTATGGAATGAATGTAACCCCTATTCAATCCAATTCTGCGTATGATGGATATGACTGGTGTAGTTTTTTGACATTAGCAACAATTATCGGAGGTGATCCATGTACATATGCTGCGGATTATTATGCTACGTATTTGAAATCAGAGAATATTGTCGGTTGTAATAATACAGAAGGTATACCTGCTAATAAATTATTATCATTTTATTCTTCTTATGGAATTATCCATGGTGCTGGTGTCTATGATGATTGTAGTTTGATAAATGGTATTAAAGAAAATAAAGCTTTATTGATTACTACATCGAATCATGTGTACCTACTTTATGGATTTCATCGGTCATCTGGGGAAAATATAGTAATGGATAAATATGACACGCAAGATTTAGAAGGTTGGAATCGTACACATCTTGCTTTATCAATAGGTTACCCCAATTGCATTATTTCTAAATAAATTTGATTCACAAAATAACACGGTTATGAAATATAAAATAAAAAAATGGATGTGGATGTTTATACTATCTGCTATGATGTTACATGTTTTATATTCCTGTAAAAGACAGATGTTTCCTTATTCGAAGGCAAAGATAAAGCAACTGACTTCCTGGAAAAAAATGCTAGGTGAAGGTAAAACCCAGGTAAAAACGTACTGGGTTAATTTAGTAAATAACAAATGGGATTGGTTTGAAAAATACTACAATACAGAATTATCAGATAAAGATTCACTGAATCTCGTACCTATTCCAATTTACACTATCGATAGTGTATCCTTGTATGGAGCAAAAACGAAATCATCCATTATTCAAAGTCTGGTTTTAGATATGAATAATGCTCAATATTTGGTGCAGAAAGATAATAATTTTGTAGCTGCAGTTTATTCTACATATCAATCCAATCAATGGCAGAATGGGGAAGGATATAGCGGGCTTATTAGTCTGGTAGCACAAAAGTTTTCATCACTTTATGCGGATGGAATTTCATTTTATGAGATAAATGTCTACGCTTTTTCCAAATCAAGAGAATATTTTAAGTTCATTATTTATGATAATGGAAAAGATTTAATCTCAATTAAGGCAAATGGGAAAGAAGTTTTATTTGTAGATGAACTTAGTAAACTGAAACAAGATATAGCTAAATATAGGTAATTAGAGCTTAATATGAAATCAAAATTATTTTTAATATGTATTACGTTGTTATGCTCCTGTGGAGCTATGCAGCATGTTTCAGGCTCTAAAGCGAATAAGAAGGCCATAAAAATAGCATCTGCATTTTTGCAGACAGATTCTCCGGAATATTATAATAAATATTGTCGGAATCAGATTCCATTTGTTGAAACAAGAACCATAGAAGCTGGAAAATACAAAGGATTAGGAATTCAAATTGTTACCTATAATTATCCTCTAGATGCTAAGACTGAGAATCCAATGTTTATTGATTATGCAGTAAAGGTATATATCAATAGTAATACAGGTCAGGTGATAACTAAATTGTCAGGACCTGATGGAATTGGTAAAGTTTATGAGAAGGAGCTGTTTCAGGAATTTTCTCCCAATATTTTAAAACTAACAAAATAGAAAAATCCGTTACTACTTTTTTCCAAGATGGCATTTCCAAATATTTTATGGTTAATGATTATTAGATGATAAAATGAATTAGCTAATAATCGTGAGTAATAACTTTTCCAAAGCTTAACGCTCTGGAAAAGTTATGTTGAGTAGTTTTAGTTATCGTGGAAAAAACATCATTGGTTCGCTGGGCAGTCCCCATCCATGTCTGTTTCCACCCGTTACCCGGTAATGAATTTCCTGACGTGGGGTCAGATTATTGTCTTCCAGTGTAGTTGTTGTTCCATAATCGAGAACGGTTTTCCATGCTACAGGTGCCGTCAGGCTTGTTGTACTTTCCAGTTTGTAGCGGTCGGCACCGTCCAGTGTTTCTACGAATACTTTAGCACTGTTGGCCTTGCTGCCGTCTTCTATCCGTTTGATTACAGCCTTTCCCGGAACATCATGTGCTACCGGTTCGTCGTTGCAGTCGAATCCCGAAAGCAAAATAATAGCTTTATCACCCTTGGCCACCATGTTGGTATAATAAAGTCGGCGTTTAAGCATACCGTATACCACTTCCGTCTGCTCGACCAGTGCATGATTTTTAATTTTACTTCCATCCTTCTCATTGATCGACGTATACAGCAGTTCTACTTCTTTGCTGAATACTTCTGCGGTCGGGTCAGGGGCCGGAAATACGTCTTTGTGGGTCGACATACCGGTGTCTACTCTGTCTGCCAATGAGACTACTGCCTGGGGTTCTTTGTTTTTGATGTGCAATACAGCGATGTTTGTTCTCATATTTTTATATGTTTTAGAATTAATGTCCGGCAAAACTATGGAATCTCTGTTTTTCGTCCAAATTTTTTGATGCGAACTTTGTCCGATATTATAATATCGGACAAAGTTCAGTAATACTGGACTGTTTAATGTTAATATTGACGATTAGTTAGCAACCTTTTTCCAATAGTTTGCAACCTATTTTGTAAAGGTAGCATCAGGATGTTTTTAGTTTGCAACCTATTTTCAATAGTTAGCAACCTTTTTCCAATAGTTAGCAACCTATTTTGTAAAGGTAGCATCAGGATGTTTTTAGTTTGCAACCTATTTTCAATAGTTAGCAACCTTTTTCCAATAGTTAGCAACCTATTTTGTAAAGGTAGCATCAGGAGTTTTTTAGTTTGCAACCTATTTTCAATAGTTAGCAACCTTTTTCTAATAGTTAGCAACCTATTTTGTAAAGGTAGCATCAGGAAGTTTTTAGTTAGCAAACTATTTTCCTTAGTTTGCAGACTTTTTGGTGAGGAGTGTTTTTTTTATTGTTTGGGTGCTATCCCAAAAGAAAGGGGTACTAGATCGCCGATTAAAGATTTAGGTTGCAGAATAGGCATTGATATATGGTGTTATGGATAGATTTTAATTCCGATAAGTCGGAACCGAAGATCAACGTAGTTAATGATTTTCAATAGTTCCGGATTCTATCTGTCAAGTTTGCATGACTAAAATCAGTTTTAGAACCGTTTAATTATCACCCGTTTTTATCCGTTCAATTCGTACTACCGACTTGTCGGTATGTTTCATCAGCGTTCCATTCTTTTTTTTAATACGACATTGTATTCTTCCGCTTACTTAATTACACGATTTCTTGCTCTTTCTTTAGATTGACCTTATATTCGGAAGGGTTTTTACCGTATAATTTTTTGAAGGAGTCATAAAAAATCGATTTAGAGTGAAAACCGCTTTGCAGTGCTATAGCTTCAATAGTCAGCTGTTGGCTTTCTTCGCTTTCGAGCAAGATGCGGGCATATTTGCAACGATATTCGTTGATAAAATCGGTAAAGTTCTTTTTTAATATTTTATTAACAACCTGCGAGAGGTGATGTTTAGGGATACCGGTTAGCTTGACAATCATTTCTTGCGAACAGTGGTGGTCCAGATAGGGCTTTTCGGTTTCCATTATCGTATCTAATTTTCTCAGGTAGTCGCTGATTTGTGTCTCTTTCAGGCCATTTCTAATCTGTACCTTTTTAAGAATGGGTATAGGCACAATCTCGGGTGGAGTTTCAAACATATATTGCATGGAAAGTCCATTATTGAGTAGCGACTGTAGAAAAAGCACCACCACCAGTGTCGTGATGGAAATTGTTCCGATTAGCACTTCCATATCATTGCAGTTCTCAAGCGCCCGCAGGGGCAGATGCCCGAGCACTCCCACCAGAGCCACTCCGAGAAAATAAACCAGCCAGCGAATGTTGCCGGTATACCCGTCGGCCTGCAGCTGGTAGTCGGCTTTGCGTAGCTTTTTTACTTTCGCCAGGCAGATAAACAGATAGCTTATAGCTTGCAAATAGAAAAGGTAATCCAGCACATCATCCATCCAACGCAGGCGGTGGGTATGGTCGGTAATTATTCCTACGCGTGTTGGCGCGGGGAGAGTGAGAAAATAGATGACATAAATCCATGCCGGTATAGCTGCAAATGTATGGTGCAACAGTTGCCGCCACGTAAGGGGATACGACCGGTCGAATAAAAGCCGGATGTAAAAATAGAAAGCGGGACCAATAAACATCACCAGAATCTGATCGAGCGGAAAATAGTAGGGGAGTAGGCTGTCCGGTTTGCCGCTATGGGCATGATACCAAAACAACATCCAGCAATTGAGCACGGCCAGCAACAAAAGTATCCGGGCCAGCATGCGGTTTGCCCTCCTGATGGGCGACTCTTTGTGCCATAGGATGCGGCTAAAAACTACCAGCATCAATTCGGGCAGAATAGCGATGCCTGTTATAAGAATGAGTAATTCGTGATTCATAAGCTGTAGATAGTTACGAGTTACAAGTTATGAGAGCAGTCAGTATAGATTTTAGAAATGCAAAACTAATAATTCATGTTCTTTTTTCCAAATAACGGATAAAAAAAGTTTGTATGAAAGGGAATATACAGGTGAAACTCCGATCAATATCTTTTTCCTAAACGGGGGCAGTTGCTGCGGAAAGCAATGTATTTGTCTGTCTTTTTTGTAGTACAGAGGCAGATGAAACTATATATTGCTACAAAAAGTAAAACCAAGATCAAAAATAACTAAAAGAAGTATTGTTAATGTGAAGAATTGTCTTTATCTTTGGAGTCTGTTTTTAAACAAAAAAACAGAAAGAATCTTTATGCTGATACAATGCACCTGATAAGCATTCTAGTACAGTAACCCAAATGGAAAAATACAAAACACATACTATATGAGAAAAACTTTACTTCTTTTTACTGTACTACTCTTTGGCCTGCAAGGGTGGGCAACAACTTTCACCGTAGATAGCGTAACATATACCATTACCGACGCAACAAATAAAACGGTAGCGATTGGGACGGGAACTTCAACAGCGGCAATTAATTCATCTACTGTCGGCACATTTACCATTCCTTCTTCGGTGAATTATAATGGGGATGATTATGCAGTCACGGCTATTGGGGATAATGCTTTTTTCGGCTGTAGAGCAATAACATCAATCTCTATTCCTACAACCATAACATCAATAGGATATGATGCATTTTTTGCCTGTTTAGGTTTAAAGTCAATAGTGATACCCACTTCGGTAACAACAATATGTCCGTGGGCATTTTATTTTAGTGGGTTAGAATCTGTTTCAATTCCATCAACGGTAACATCAATTAGTGTAGGAGCTTTTGCGGAGATTCCAGGATTGATTACTGTAGATAGTAATAATCCGAATTATTCAAGTAGAGATGGAGTTTTATACAATAAATCTCAAACTGTTTTAATGCAATGCCCCACATATGTGGCTCAGGTTACCATTCCTAATACAGTAACTTCTATAGCTGTTAGTGCATTTCAAGGATGCAGTAATTTGAGATCTATTATAATTCCAAACACGGTTACTTCTATTGAATTTAACGCTTTTGAGAATTGTACTAATTTGACAGCTATAAATATTCCAGGTTCAGTAACTTCTATTGAAGTTAGCGCATTTTCCGGATGCTCAAAGCTTTCGTCAATTACAGTTGACTCAGATAATCAAAACTATAGTAGTCTTGATGGAGTCCTCTTCAATAAGGTCCAAACAATCTTGTTGGAATACCCCGGAGGGAAAAAAGATAAGAGTTATACTATTCCAAACTCGGTTAATTCTATTAGAGACTATGCTTTTGAACAGACTTTTGTAAAGGAAATAACTATTCCGTCATCAATAAATTCTATTGGTAGATGCACATTTATAAATACAGGACTAACATCTATCTATATTTCAACACTGCCATTAAATGTCAATTTAGGAGACTATGTCTTTGGCTCATTTAACGCCTCTCAATGTAATCTTTATGTGCCTGCTAATTCAAGAGCATTATTTGCGGCAGCCGATCAATGGAAAGACTTTGTTAATATTGTGGAAGCTGCTGCATATACAGTATCAGCAACCACAAACCCAACATCAGCAGGATTAATTAGCGGAACAGGATCATTTCTAAAAGGCTCAACATGTAGTCTTACTGCCAAGCCCACATCTGGCTATACTTTTATTAGTTGGACAGACAAAAAAGGTACATTATTGACAAATTCACCCACTTTATCGTCTATCTTAGTTACACAAGATACTATTTTTACAGCAAATTATACACCATCAGCAAATGCTGCTAAGATTACAATTGCCAGTAACAATACTGCTGCCGGAACGGTATCGGGGAGCAATGGAAATTATTATACAGGAACAACACAAACTATTACTGCAACTGTAAATACAGGATACACATTTGCCAACTGGGCAGACAAAAAAGGCAATGTTGTTTCCCAATCTCCTGTTTTTTCATTTACACTCACACAAGATACCTTACTCATAGCTAATTTCACTATTAATAAATATAACATTACTATCGATGTTAATACAGCAACAGGAGGTTCGGTTACTGGTGTCGGAAGCTATGACTACTATAGTAGCCAAAATGTTACAGCAACTCCTAATAATGGATATGGATTTAAAAGTTGGATAAATAAAAAAGGAACAGTGCTTTCAACATCGAAAAGCTATTCTTTTACCCTTACAAAGGATACTGTCTTAACTGCAAATTTTTCAAAGACCTATGATTTTGTCGACAACAATGGATTATATTATAAAATATCTTCTCCCACAACGGCCTATGTTACCTATCGAAATTCAGCCGGAGGAGATTACAGCGGAACTATTGTTGTTCCATCTACGACAACCATTAATGGAACAAGCTATAATGTAACTGCTATCGGTGATAGTGCATTTTATAACTGTTCAGGCTTGACATCAATTAGTATAACAAACTCTGTTACTTCCATTGGAAAATATTCATTTAGTAATTGTAATGGTTTGAAATCCATTTATCTGCCAGGTGCCATCACTACCATTGGAGAGAGTGCATTCGCCTCTTGTTTTGCATTAGCTTCATTTACAATTCCTAACACAGTTACAACTATAGGTAGTTCTGCGTTTAATAGTTGTACAAGTTTGACATCCATCACCATTCCTGAGTCTGTCACCTCTATTCCAAATTACGTTTTCTCGGGATGCTCCAAGTTAGTTGAGATTACAATTCCTAATAGCGTAACCTCCATAGGTGGTTCTGCTTTTGGAGGCTGTTCATCATTAGCATCAGTTACTCTTCCAAACTCTTTGAAATCTATTTCTAATTATCTTTTCTCGGGATGCTCCAAGTTAACCTTTATTATTATCCCCAGTACTGTTACTTCTATAGAATTCAGTGCTTTTTACAACTGTATTAATTTAGCTTCGATTACAATTCCATCTTCAGTTACTTCTATAGGTAGTGGAGCTTTTGAATATTGCACCGGATTAACGTCGATCACTGTAGATAGCAATAATCCGAACTATTGCAGTGTTGATGGAGTGTTGTTCAACAAAAATAAAACAGTCCTGATTCAATATCCTCTTGGCAATACTCAAACGAGCTACTCTATTCCGAATACAGTAATTACGATTGGACAGGATGCTTTTGAAAACAGCTTCAAATTAACTTCGGTTACAATTCCATCTTCGGTCACTACTATCAATAGTGCTGCGTTTTGGAGCTGCTCTGGATTATCTTCCATATACGCCACCAATATTGATCCGGGGAAAATTACATTAGATTATGGGGTATTTTATGCACTTAAAACATCCACATGTACGCTCTATGTGCCTACGGGTTCGAAGACACTTTATGCTGCCGCCAGTCAATGGAAAGCTTTTACAACAATAGTTGAAAAACCGCTATACCTGATTTCTGCCTCAGCAAATACTTCTGTTGGAGGTTCAATTTTTGGTGCAACCAACTATATTGACGGAGCTCTCTGTACTCTCACAGCCACTCCTAAAACTGGCTATGTTTTTACCCATTGGACAGAAAACGGTACGGTGGTTTCTACTAATTCTAGCTATACTTTTACAGTTAGTGCTGCTCGTTCTTTGGTAGCCAACTTCTCTACTGTTACGGTAGCGGTAACACAGCCTACTGCTACAACGCTATCGGGTAGCATTACGGTTACACCTTCTACCGGATTTACCTATAGTATTGATGGCAAAACGTACCAAAGCAGCAATGAGTTTCCGTATCTATCTATCGGTACATATAATTTAACCCTGAAAAATAGTTCCGATGGTACGGTATCACCATCCGTACTTGCCGTTGTCAATGCTTCGGGGGTGGTTGCTGCCAACAACTACCAAATAAAGGCATCGAATTGTACCTGTCGCGATACAAAAGATGGTGCTATTGCCGTAACACTGGCCAAAGCACTGGATTATACGGTAACGGTAACAGCAACAAGTACAGGCTCCAAACAGTCAGTCATGTTTTCAGGTACTTCCTACAATCTAAAGAATCTGCCGGCAGATACTTATAAGCTGGTTTTCAAAATAGATTTTCTGGATAACTACGAACAAAGTTTCAATGTAGTGGTTACGCAGCCTGACGATTTAAGTGTGTTGAAAGTGGGTGCCGAAAAAAGTCGTGCCACCTATGCTCTGAACGGAGGAACAAACTATTACGTCAGTGTCAATGACCATACCACCGAAACACAGGGTGATCAGGTTCAGGTTTCTTTAGTACCGGGCGAAAATAAAATCAAAATCTATACAGAAAAGCTTTGTCAGGGAATGTATGAAGAAACTATCTACAACAGTGAGAGTGGTCAGATTTCGCTTTTCCCTAATCCTACTACAGGTAAAATAACGCTGGGCATTCCAGGTGAGGAAGAATCGGTTACTGCCGAAATCATTTCGCTGAGTGGAGCAGTAGAACTCAAACAAAAGCTTGTTGTTCCGTCGAGCAGGTTAGTAGATCTTGATGTCTCTGATTTTAGTAGTGGTACATACATTGTGAAGGTAAACGGTTCTACGGTACACAGCAGTGTCAAGATGGTGAAAAAATAGGTGCAGATCAAAAAGAGAGAATAATAATTGACAACAAATATTTCTATTAAACGATAAGTATGATACACAAAATAAAAATACAAAGCATGGCCGGACTTTTTGCCGGTTTGATTCTAATAGGTTGTGGAGGAAAAGGAAGTGATCCAGTTCCTGTGGCTACTCCGATTCCCGGAACAACTGTTTTATCTTTACCGGCAAATAATACAGCCTGTTTACAGGGTACCTCCGCAAGCGGCACAACAGCTTCGGTGTCATTTGCGTGGAGATCTGCCGGTAATGCAGATAGCTATCAATTAGTCATCAAAAATCTGAATACACAGGCAGCTGCTACCTATAGTACCAAGGATACATTATATACAGCCAGTCTGGCAATAAACACACCTTACTCGTGGACTATAACAGCAACTAATACCTCGGGTAAAACAACCAGCAATAGTTGGAAATTCTACTTGTCGGGAGCAGCGTCGAGTAGTTATGCTCCTTTTGCAGCCGATCTGACATCACCGACGTCGGGAACTACCATCGCTTCAAACGGTGCTGCATCAGTACAGGTTACTTTTCAATGGACCGGTAGTGATCCCGACAATGACATTGCCAGTTACTCCCTGTATCTGGACAATACAAATGCCACCACAGCGGTAATTACGTCACAAACAGCCAGTGCTGCTACGCAAACTCTTACGAGTGGCAAGACTTATTATTGGAAAGTTATAACAACTGACAAGGTGGGTAATACTTCTGTTTCGTCCATTAATTCGTTCAGCATAAATTGATGGGGAGTGAGGGGAACTGGGAAAACAAGTTCTTTTAAATAATTGAGAGATATTGACAGCAGAACAAGAAAACTACATTCGGACAAACTTTAAATGGCCTTCTACCTGGGAGGTGATTGTAAAATACTTCTTGGTTATTTGTATTTGCGCTGTTTCACTCTTTGCTCTCAAAGGATATACAGACAATCCGAATAATGATTCTAATCCGATTGTCTTTTTATTTGGGTTTTGTTTATCAGCTTTTGCGCTTATTCGAATTCGTAGCGAAAGGCAATTCAGGCTATTGAAACTAAGCTCAAGTATAACAACTAATGAAGTAAAGCAAAAGCTGGAATCATTCGGTTGGATCAATCTATATGCCGGCAACGACAAACTAGAATTTCGTGATAAAGGTAGTTTGTTTTCAGCTGACGTTACTGTGACAATTATATTAGTTAGTGAAACGGAATTACTGATAAATAGCAAACCATTTGGGAAGCGCCCTTTTACTCTAAACAGAGACATTGTAATTTATAAACGAATCCGGTTGTTATTCCATAATGTATATAATGACTGATAAAGGTTCGTTATATACATTATATATGTATCCTGTTTTTCTTTTCTCCGGAGTTGAATTTCACTTGTAATGCCTTCATAAACCCTAAATCGTATTTGTTGTCTGATGCTTTTATAAGAAAAATCAACATAACCGTTGCGGTTTATTTAGGTTTTGCCCGATTTATGCCATCCTGTTTCTACTATTTGTAGCCTCTTCTTGTTTGCCGAGTGATTCTTTTTGGCTCCCTGTATGGTGCATTTATGATCTTTCACGGGGTATGTATAACGAATAATTCTTTATGGAACCTAGTCTTTTGTCTGTCAAACCATCCTGTGTCGGATAAAATCAAAATTATTTTCTCATGTAAAGTAGTTTTATTTCAGAAGTTTAAAAATAAAAGTTGTTTTTTATCAGAAAAAAGAGTGGAATAAGTTTGGATTGTATAGGTAAAGGGACTACTTTTGCACCCGCTTTAAGAGAGAAGCACGGTATAGTTTTAGTTGCAGATTTGGTGATTGAACTATACAGAAAAGTAATGA
>Ga0302162_10000422_pt1 | contig 11830 bp, 9 predicted proteins | sample I_Fen_E2_2_FD_193501 | JGI IMG/M metagenome (GOLD analysis project Ga0302162, IMG submission 193501) | Peat permafrost microbial communities from Stordalen Mire near Abisko, Sweden - I_Fen_E2_2 | ecosystem: Environmental > Terrestrial > Soil > Wetlands > Permafrost | place: Sweden: Abisko...
ATATACAATATAATGAGTACTACCAGTAGAATATGAAAGATAATAATATCCCTTGTACTTATGAACCCATGGACCTTCAAAATATCTTCTATCTTCATCACCAGCAAGTATAGGATTTCCATCTTCATCAACTATTAATATTTCTTCAGGATCCTCCTTAAAAGTAAGCATGTCATCATTTAATTCAGCTACTCTTGGTCCTATAGCAGGTGCTGTTGCAGCTGGGCCTTCAGCATCAGAAATAAAAGTACCAGTTTGCCATTTTTCTAATTGCCCTCCCCAAAGACCACCAAAATAAACATATGATCTATCATCATCATCCACTAAGACAGCTGGATCAATACTATAACTTCCAGGAATATACTTTTCTTGAGCTTTGAATGGTCCAGCAGGATTTGGACTAGTAGCTACTCCAAGTCTAAAGATATCATCTTTATCTCTTGCTGGAAAAAATAAATAATATTTATTATTTTTATAAGCAGCGTCTGGAGCCCATAATTGTTTACTTGCCCATGGAATATCTCTTAAGTGAAGTGCTTCACCATTATCAACACAAGGTGAATTCATATCATCAAGAGATAGAATATGATAATCTTCCATGTTATATTGGTCACCGTTATCATTTGAAACCTGAATTTGATCAAGATCATGAGATGGGTAAATGTAAATTTTACCTTCAAATACGTGGGCAGAAGGATCTGCAGTATAAATATTAGTTACTAAAGGTTCGTTTGGTTTTGCAATGTTTTTCATATCATTCTCTCCTATCTATTTAAGTTATTATTAAATATTAAAATTCATATTCCTATATATTCACTTATTGATTTAATCATACACAATTTATAGTTGACTTAACAAGAAACTATTTATATAATTGTAGACAAAATTTGTTCTTTTGGAGGTATTATATGTTAAAATATGAGTCACACCACTTTGGTGAAAATACTCTTTTTTCTCACTATCATCCTACTAGTCTTAATTATCCTATTCATCTACATCGTAGTTTTGAATTTATATACATTATAGATGGTAATATTGAAATTTCTATTAATAGTAGGAGTTTCAATCTCAAAAAAAATGATTGTATATTAATCTTACCTTATGAAGTCCATTCTCTTTCAACTAAGGAATACTCTGATGCAAGTATTTGTATATTTTCACCCGAATATATAAAAACATTTGAGAATATGATTTATGGTAAATTTCTTGAAAATCCTGTATTTAATTTATCACGTAATGCTCAGTCTGTAATTCTAGACAAAATTTTCAAAGATAATGTCAATATCCTTCAGATGAAATCATGCCTGTATCTACTATGTTCTGAACTTATGGAACACACAAATTTAAATGTAAGTGTGAAAAATGATTATGAATTACTACATAAAGTTCTCAACTATGTTCAAGAAAATTTCACTAAGGATATATCCTTAAAAAGTATTGCTGATGAATTTTGTTATAACTATCATTATATTTCTAAGTATTTAAATAGAGTACTCGGAATCTCATTTGTAGATTTTATTAATCAACATAGAATTAACTATGCTTCATATTTATTGAAAAATACAGAAGATTCAATTACAGATATAACTTATAAATGTGGATATTCAAGTATACGTTCATTTAATAGAAATTTCTTGAAATTCACTAATAAGACTCCGAAGGGCTATAGAAATTCTTAAAACTTCATTTTTAAACTTTTTCATCCATTGATATAAAATAATTATAAATAGATAAAAATAGTTACAAAATCACTTTCTCAACATATGAAAAATAGTCAAAATCTGCATGCTTATTCATACCGGATAAATCTTGGCACGTTATTCCCACAAAAGCACCTGTGAAAGCCCATGAACCTTTGATAGCATCATCTGACAATATGCTAGCGTCATAAACTTTGCCTATGGGCCTCCACTCGTCCTTATTAGTTGCAAAGAAAAATCTAAGTGCACCAAAATCTACTTCTACTTTTAGATAAACACGTTCTGCATCAGCTATCAAAATGTTATCATCTTGAGCCATGGATTCAGATAAATTATTATTTATGCTAGCCAGAACACCTATGCATTTGCCTCCTAATTCTTCATCAGTACTTACCCTCAAATAATAATAGTTTTCTGTATTGTAATAACAAATTAGTCCTGCAAGCTGTTGTGTTGTTTCGGGTTCAAATTCAAGACAGGTCTCAGCACAATAAACGAAGTTCTGCTGACGTCTTGCAATCATGCTTTGCGTAAATTTCGAGAACATTGATTCTTTTCCATATAATCTCAAGAAGCCTGGCCTTTCAGTAAGTGACATGAAGCTTTCTGCCGGAACTCTTAAGGATTGGAAATTTATATCTAAAGAGGTATTGTTAAAATCATCATATTGTGAAACTAAGATGTTTTCTTCACTACTTGAGTCACCTTCACTGGGAACCTCTATTTCCCAAGAAGGCAAATTATCTGTGCCAGAAGATAAATACATCCAATCATCTTCACGCCATTTTATCTTTTGCATAGCTGTTTCTCTTCCAAGAATGCAGCGATCTGTTTCAGGAAGAGGCCTTCCACAAAGATGAACCATAAACCATTCATTATTTTGACCTTCCACAATGCTTGCATGTCCTGCTTTTTGAAGAACTTTATGCATATCGCTACCTACAGACGTAAGAATTGGATTTTGTGGATGAACCTCATAGGGACCTGTAAGTTTTCTTGAACGTGCAAGCGTTACTGCATGGGCATAGCTGGTACCGCCTTCGGCAGCCATCAGGTAATAATAACCATTACGTTTGTATATATGAGGCCCCTCAGAACAACCTAAATCTGTCCCTTTAAAAATATTCAGTACAGGTCCAACAAGACATTTATTTTTTTCATCATATTCCTGTAGAAGATGGCCTGCAAAACTATTCTTTCCTATACGATTATCCCATTTCATGTTTATAAACCATTTTCTACCGTCATCATCGTGGAATAAGGATGGATCAAAGCCACTGGAATTAATATAAACAGGTTCTGACCACTCACCACAAATATCACTGGAAGTTACCAAATAATTATGAGTATCTTTAATATGGCCGCTGTTACGTACTATTGTATATATCAAGTAAAATATACCTTTATCATAAGAAAGACATGGAGCCCAAATTCCACCTGAATCAGGAACTCCTAACATATTTAGCTGGGATACTCTGTTCAAAGGATGTGCTAAAAGCTCCCAATGTACTAAATCCTTGGAATGATGGATCTGAACGCCTGGAAACCATTCAAAAGTAGATGTTGCAATATAGTAGTTATCTCCAGCTTTACATATAGAGGGATCTGGATTAAAGCCTTTTAAGATTGGATTTTTAACTTTTAACATACTTATCCTCCTTGAGTTAAGAATTTTTTATTAATATAATCTTATTTCGAAATTGCTTTGAAAACAATGTCATATGTTATTGATTAGTGTACAATATTACTGTAATATCTATATTTTTAGGAATAATATCAAGGAGTAATGTATAATATTAATATCAAAGTATATTAAGCTGTAAACTTAAGAAGAGGTGTAAAAGGCTCATGAACATGGTTGAAGTAGAATTAAATCCATACCTGGTCTATTGTCTATATGACGAATCAATAACCACTCAAGTTCCTGGTAAAGAGTATAAATCCAGAATTACTAGATATCATGAATTAGAATTGATTACCGATGGTTATGGCACCATGAAAGTTAACGATACTGTCTATAAATTAAAACAGGGAGATTTATTCTATTATCCACCAGATACAAAAATTACTGGAACGATGCCCTACGGGTATATACTAATAATATTTGACCCCTATTTTTGTTTGGAAAACATTCTTCAATATCAGGAAGGGCGAAAAGCTTTAGGTGATGATTTAGCTTGTGAAAGTAAAGTGCGTAAGGAAGCTCTACCTATACCTTCACATATTAACGTGGGTAATTTTAATATCTATAAATCTATGTTCAAAAAAATTTTTACGGGGTTTGTAAGAGACGGCAATACTTTAGAGAATAAAATTGCTTTGCTTAAGCTTTTATCCGAATTAAAGAGTGAATTCTTCAAATCCTCCAATATTGATTCCTTTAGCACGAAATCCTATTATAAAAAAATAATAAAATGTGCAAAAAATATAGAGAGTGCACCTGAAATAAATTATTCCCTTGGAGAATTAGCCGAGGAAGTTGGATTGAGTAAAAACTTCTTATGCGCTGCCTTTAAAGAAATAGTAGGAGTTACTATCTTCTCCTATATACATGAGAAAAGAATAGAAAAAGCAAAAGCTATACTTATAGAAACTCAATCAAGTATAGAAGAAATTGCTCACTATTGTGGTTTCGAGAACATGTCCTATTTCTACAGAATGTTTAAAAAATACACAGGAGTATCACCTTCTAACTATAGACAACATTACAGACTATAAATTAATCATAGCCTTCATCTAAATTTATTTTAGAATTATTAGAGTTGTTATTATTCATAGAAATTTTTATCATAATCTCACCACCTTAAAATCAATCCAAACACGTGTTTTTATAAAACAAAAACACGTCTGCAAATATTTAAATTTACAAACGTGTTATAAAGAAATCATGTTTAAATTTTCTTCTAAAGCGTTGATATATCTTTGATTGAGTGTTTGGCGGAGAGAAGGGGATTCGAACCCCTGATAGAGTTGCCCCTATACACGCTTTCCAGGCGTGCTCCTTCGGCCACTCGGACATCTCTCCACATTTACTACAACGTACTTGATTATAGCAATTTAGCTAGATGACGTCAATATGTTTATCCTAACCTCAGCGTCAAAGATTAAATTTATTTATCTCTTCTAAATTCAGTTAATAATTGATTTTAATGCAACCGCCCTATTTATCCATGCGCTTTGAGGGAGGGAATGGGATTTGAGCCCTTGGTATTCTTATAAAAGTACAATGGTTTTCTAGGCCACTACTTTATTTAAGCCGCTCAGTCATATCTCTATATTATTTTTATCACTAATTATAATTCCTTTTTTCTCCTATTTTCAAAAAATCTTGTTAACAACTCTGAGCATCCCTCATCGTAAATCCATTTAATATCTACAAATGAATTTAGTCCCCTATTATCTAAAAGATTTATTATCGAACCACAAGCGCCCATATCCTTATTAAAAGTTCCTATATAAACTTTAGATAGTCTGCTTTGCACAATTGCACTCGCACACATGGAACACGGTTCTAATGTTACATACATTTCAGCTCCATTTAATCTCCAATTTCCAATGTGTTTTGAGGCTTCTTTAATTGCTAATATTTCTGCATGAGCTGTACTATCATTTAAGGTTTCTTTTAAATTATGAGCTTTCCCAATAATAACGCCATTTTTTACAATCACTGCACCTACTGGAATTTCCCCTTTATTCATTGCTAAAATAGCTTCTTCTTTTGCAAATTCCATAAAATCAACCATTATTATAATGCTCCTATTATAAATTTTCTTATTTTAACATATTGAATTTGTTACTTTTCCTGATTCCTTAACGTATATTGTAATTATAATTTATATGTTTTTACTCATTTCGTTTACTAACTTAGGCTTATGAAAGAAAATAACACGTCAAACTGCCCAAGAAATCATTAAAGAAATAGAAGGGATGTTCCTAGTTTAGTAGAACAACATCTCTTCTATTTTCATTTTATTTAATCATCTTTAGACAACTTCTTTATCTTTCACATATCGTTAGCAGCTAGATTTCCTTCAATATTAATAATCATCCTAACCTTTTTTATTCTGTTCTTTTCTATTTCCTCAGCAATAAATTTTATATTGTTGACTATAACTTCTTCTTGTTCTTCTGGCATTCTCCCAAGATCTTCAATCATAAGTCCCCCAACAGAATCAAATTCTTCTGAGTCTATATTAATACCTATTAAATCACTAATATCATGAAGCCTCAAACTTCCTTCAACTACATATTCATTTTCTTTAATAAATTCAACGGGATTTTTTTCTTCATCATATTCATCTTCAATTTCTCCAACTATTTCTTCTACCAAGTCTTCAATTGTAACTAATCCCACAGTTCCACCATATTCATCTAATACAACTGCAATATGATTTCTTGTTTTTTTCATTTCTTTAAATAATTCTATAATTTTTTTAAATTCAAATGTATAAAATGGATCTCTTATATATTTAGAAATATTAAAATCTTCTCTTAAATTTTCAATCGTAGCAAGATCCTTAATATTTAAAACTCCGATAATATTATCTATTGTCTGATTGTAAATTGGAATTCTCGAAAATTGTTCATTCTTAATAACATCAATGACCTCATCATAACTTGCTTCTTTATCAACTGAAACAATATCAACTCTTTGAACCATTACATCTTTAACTTGAAGATCAGCAAATTCAAATACATTAAATATCATTTCTTTTTCATCATTTTCCAAGACACCTTCTTCTTCACTTACTCCAACCATAGTCTTTAATTCTTCATGTGTTATAAAAGACTTTGCTTCGTTCGGATCTCCACCCAAAATTCTAATGACCAATGAAGAAATAGCGGTAAATATATAAACTAATGGTTTAAATATTATTACTATAAATTCTATGGGTCTTGCAACTCTTAAAGCAACAGCTTCTGATTTCTGCTTTGCAATAGACTTTGGAGTTATTTCTCCGAAAATAAGCACTAAAACAGTTATAATTCCAGTTGCTATTCCAACTCCACCATCGCCGAAAATATTTGTTGCAAGTACTGTAGCCATTGCAGCGGCTCCAATATTCACCACATTATTCCCAATCAAAATTGTTCCTAAAAGTCTGTTTGGATTTCTTGTAAGCTTTTCAACTAATTCAGCGCCCGGAACTTCTGCTTCCACCATATGCCTTAACCTTATTCTACTTAAAGACATCAGTGCAGTTTCTGACATTGAAAAAAAACTAGATAATACAATTAGTATAACTAAACTAATTATCTGCCACGTATAATTGGGGTCCAAAAATAATCACTCTCCTAATAATTTAAATATTTATATATTCTAATATATTATATCACACTCTAAAAAAAAGTAATATAATTCCACTATTTTAACTTTGATTTAGTGCTAATATTGTTAAATTAAAATCTTTCTATTACACATAAAATACCTATAGGCTAAACATTTTTTCATATGTTCATTCTATAGGTATCCGTTTACTTTTAAGTTGAAAATTTATATGGTTTTCTTTTTATTATATTTTATGCTAATAGGCTATCTTATGAACATAAATTATTTTCACTATTTTCTCTAATTCTTTATTTAATGCTAATTGTACTACTTTATTATTATTTAATTCAAAAGTATATATATTTAGCCCTTCTAAATTAGTATTATAATATGTTGTAACACCTTTCTTGAGTGCATCTTTTCTTGCTGTAAGATATACTCGTCTAACTGCATCTTTATCAATTTTTTGAGCAATTTTTCTTCGACTTGCCTTATAAACTTTAGTTATCGTTATATCTCCATTATATAATTCATATTCATAATCAATATACATAAGATAACTAACTAAATATAGTCCTGCACATACTATTCCAAGTGTTATTCCAATTATCATTGACCCCAAAACAGTCATTATTGCAACTACCCCAAAACTAATTGCTATGTTTTTAAACATATTACTAACTCTCTTAGGTCTATCTGACGGAATAAATTGTTCTAAAACAACCTCCATATTATTACCCCTCTCTTTACCATTTGTCTTTATATTAAATATTCTAACGTATTTAATAGTAATATCAAGTATTATTATACATCTTCACTACGCTAAAAGGTATTCAGTTTTCAAAACATTATTTATGTCTTCTTGCAAAATCTACAAAGATAAATTTATCTGGTCGATGCCTAGATTCTGTATACTGAAATAAACTCGTATCATCTAAATAAGTGTAACTCTTCACTACTACTATCATATCAAAGCTCTTCATATCTAAATATTTTCTATCTTCTTCAGTTGCCGCTTGCACTGTAATTTCTTTTTTAGCATAAGCTATCTTTAATCCTAATCCATCTTCTATATATTTATATATTGACTCTTCACATATTTCTCTCGTAATATTTTCAACATACTTCTGAGATAGATAATCCTTATCTAAAATTATTTTTTCGCCGGCTATACTTCTAGTTCTGACTATTCTCCAAACATTCTCGCCATCTTTTAATTCTAATTTTTCAGCTATTGATTCCCTTGGTCTTATGCATTCTAATTCTTCCACATTAGTTTGAGAATTAGGCCCAAACTTATCTGCTATTTCTTTAAAACTTACAACACCTGATACTGGAAAATCAAACTTATTTATATCTAACACCAAAGCTCTCTTTCCCTTTTTCTTTTGTATGTATCCATTTTGTTCAAGACGTGTTAATGATTTTCTTACAGTATCTCTAGAAACCCCATATTCTTTCATCAAATCGCCTTCTGATTCAATTGTATCGTTAACCTTATAGATTCCATTTTCTATTTTATTTGCAATTTCATTATATATATTAAAATATTTACTAATCACTTTCATCACCATAAATATTTTAACATACTATGCTACCATGTTGTACTAGTTAAATTAATTTGTTGTAACAATTTTATGTGGTGTTCAGCAAATAAAGACCATATACTACATAAACTGAACCAAGTAAAAATAATCCACTAGCTTTTAAGCTATGTCTACTTAAAGATGTACAGTTCACCAAGATATATAGCCTTATTTTATTTAAATTTAAGAAGTTGAAATTATCACATTATTTAAAGGATTTATAGATATGCTCTTACTTGAACTTAAATAGTATATTCTAATATGGTAGTTTCTCCAACTATAGTATCTACATTTTCCACAGCTTTTACTGATGTTAATATCTCTGGATTTGTTATTAAAACAAGACTTATTAATGAGAATCCTTTTTCTTTGATAAAATCTGGATTAATTTTAATTATAGGCGTGCCGGCCTTAACTTTAGTTCCTTGTTCTATTAATTTTTCAAATCCTTCTCCATTTAATGAAACAGTATCAAGCCCAATGTGAATTAAAAGCTCTACACCATTTTCTAATGTCATTGCAAAAGCATGTTTTGTACTAAGTATTAAAGTTAATTCTCCATCAGCAGGTGCAACAATAGTATCACTAATAGGATTAATTGCTAATCCGTCTCCAGCCATCTTTTGTGCAAAAACAGGATCTGGAACTTCTGATAAAGGTATAGACGTACCAGAAACAGGTGCTAGTAATTTAAAGTTAATATTTTGAGTTCTATTTTTTTTATTTTTCAGAAATTTAAACATAATTATATCCTGATAAACAGGACACTCCACATCCTTTCTTTAATATAAACATCCTATAATTATAATGTGTTTTATCATTATTTTTGGATTAAATACGCTATAGATTCATAAGGTCTTAAATTAATTACCTTACTTAATTTTATACTATCTTTATAATTTGAAATTAATATTTCATTATTCTTATGTAAAAATCCTTCTGGCAATTGTATCTCTCGGCTCTTACCATAGAAATTATTTAATACTATAAGCATAGTATTTTCATATTCTCTAGTGTATGCAAATACCCTATCATCTTCTTCTAATATCATATTAAAATTACCATCTGAAATTACATCATATTCTTTTCTAAGTTCTATAAGCTTTTTATAATGATAAAATACCGAATCATTATCTTTTAATGACTCTTCAACATTTATATATTTGTAAGAACTTCCTATGGGTATCCATGGGATTCCATGAGTAAATCCACAATTATCATCGCTATTCCATTGTACTGGTGTTCTTGAATTATCCCTTGATTTTGATTTTAAGATTTCTAGAATTTTTTCTTCATCTATACCTTGCTCTTTTAATATTTGATAATAATTTTTAGATTCAACATCTCTATATTCTTCTATAGATTTAAAATCTGGATTAGGCATACCAATTTCTTCCCCTTGGTAAATGTAAGGTGTCCCTCTCATCATATGTATACATGTAGCAAGCATTTTAGCACTTTCTTTATGGTATTTACCACAATTCCCAAATCTAGATACTATTCTTGGTTGATCATGATTACACCAAAATAATGCATTCCATCCATTCTCTTTTTCCATTCCATATTGCCACTCTTTAAACAATGACTTTAACATTTTAAAATCAAAATCCATGAGAGTCCACTTATCACCCTTATCATAATCAACTTTTAAATGGTGAAAGTTAAATACCATAGATAATTCTTTTTCTTTTGGACTTGAGTACTTGATGCAATTATCAATTGTGGTTGAAGACATTTCCCCTACAGTCACTATATCATCATATTTTCCAAAAGTTTTTTCATTTAATTCCTTTAAATATTCATGAACTTTAGGGCCATCGGTATAAAATCTTCTTCCATCTCCCATATTGTCATCAATAAATTCTTTTGGTTTTGATATTAGGTTTATAACATCAAATCTAAATCCTTTTACTCCTTTTTCAATCCAATAATTTACTACTTTATAAATTTCATTTCTTACCTCAATGTTCTCCCAATTAAGATCCCCTTGAGTCTTATCAAATAGATGCAAATAATATTCATCAAATTTATCTACATATTGCCACGCAGATCCTCCAAATTTTGATATCCAATTTGTTGGTTCTTTACCATTAATGTCTTTCTTAAAAATATAAAAATTTTTATATTTTAAATCTCCTTTCAAGGCATTTTTAAACCAATTGTGTTCAGTTGAAGTATGATTAAAAACCATATCAAGCATTATATAAATTTGTCTTGCTTCTGCTTCTTTTACAAGTTTATCAAAATCTTCAATAGTTCCAAAGCTAGGATCTATAGTATAATAATTGGCTACATCATATCCATTATCAATTTGTGGAGAAATATAAAAAGGAGTCAACCATATATAATCTATTCCTAACTCTTTTAAATAATCTAGTTTTTCTATTACTCCGTTTAAATCACCAATTCCATCTCCATTTGAATCTTTAAATGATTTAGGATATACCTGATAAACAGTACTTTTTTTAAAGTCTTTCATACTGTTTTCCCTCCTTATATTTTTTTAAGGAACGAGGCTAGCATGCCCCATTCCTATTTTTAAATTTTTAAATTTTCAAACTTATAAATTTTATAAATCTAATTTTTTCTTTCCTACAATTACAGTTAAAACAAATGGTACTACTATTGCTATTAGCATTGCGAAGGCAAACTTTAGCATATGTTGTGGTTGTATTGATAATATTCCTGGAAGTCCACCAACACCAATAGAATTTGCCATTACGCCACTTGCAACAGATGCTATCGCTGCTATTGCAGATCCTATCATTCCACAAAGGAATGGGAATCTATACTTTATATTTATTCCGAACATTGCTGGTTCTGTTACACCTAAATAAGCTGATATACAAGCTGGTATAGATACTTGTTTTTCTTCTTCATTATGCTTTTGTAAGAAGATCATAGCTAAAACAGCTGAACCTTGAGCAATGTTAGATAATGCAATCATTGGCCATAATGGTGTTCCACCTAATTCAGCCATCAATTGAAGATCTATTGCATTTGTCATATGATGTAATCCTGTAATAACTAATGGTGCATACAAGAATCCAAATATACCGGCAAATATACTTCCAAATGATGATGTTAATCCGCCATATACTACTGCTGAAACAGCTGATCCAATAGCCCAGCCTATAGGTCCAAGTACTGTGTGTGCTATTAATACTGCTGGTACTAAGGCAAAAAATGGTACTATTATCATTGATATTGCATCAGGTGATATTTTTCTCATACCTTTTTCAAGATAAACTAAAACGAATCCTGCGAGTATTGCT
>Ga0302162_10000426_pt1 | contig 11753 bp, 10 predicted proteins | sample I_Fen_E2_2_FD_193501 | JGI IMG/M metagenome (GOLD analysis project Ga0302162, IMG submission 193501) | Peat permafrost microbial communities from Stordalen Mire near Abisko, Sweden - I_Fen_E2_2 | ecosystem: Environmental > Terrestrial > Soil > Wetlands > Permafrost | place: Sweden: Abisko...
TAAAAAATACTGTTGAATCAGTTTATTTTTATAATAATCAACCTATTATATTGGTTTCTCCAAATATAAGATGTGTATTTAGAAAATTAATAGAAATGGTATTTCCTCATATTATGGTAATTTCTTTAAATGAAGTACCAAATGATGTTCAAATTAATAGTGAAGGAGTCGTAAGAATATAGATGATTATAAAAAAATATCTTGTAAAAAACATGAACGAAGGTTTGACTCGCATTAGATATGAACTAGGAAAAGATGCTATTATAATAAGCCAAAGAAAAGTTAGAAAGTCAGGTATAAAAGGGCTATTTTCAAAAAAAGTAATTGAGGTTACAGCAGCAGTTGAAAATTCATCCAATCAAGAAAAAAATAACTTTAATCAAGACAAAAATAATTTTAATCAAGATAAAAATTATTTTGATAGAGATGAAGAATTCAAGAATTCTTTACAAAGTATTAAAAAAATGATGCAAGATGAAATATCAGTTGCAAGAGAACCAGTAAAATTAAAAGAAACTGAAAAGTCTGAAACATTAAATAGTAAAATATTTGAACATAATTCCAATATAGAAAAAGAGGTTTCTAAAGTTAATATAGAGGAAGAACATAAAAAGATAGAAGATCCCAAGATAGAAGCTATACATAAAGAAGTTAGTGAATTAAAAAATTTATTTAACAAAGTAATAGATGGTACACCATACAAAGAAAAATCAACTGATTATTTAAAAGAGAAATTAAAGAATTTAGAGATTGATGAAGAATTTCAAGATGAAATTGTGAAAGTAGTAAAGGAAAATTGTAATGAAATTAATGATGAAACAGAAGCCTTAAGGGATGTTTTTGAAAAAGATATATTGGTATCTAGACAAGGCTTAAGTGGACGTGTTGTATTAGTAGGACCAACTGGGGTTGGGAAAACTACTACCATAGCAAAACTTGCAGGAAGACTTGCTCTTGTTGAGAAAAAGAAAGTTGGATTAATAACAGTAGATACATATAGAATTGGAGCTGTAGAGCAACTTAAAACTTATGCTGAAATAATGAATATTCCTTTTGAAGTTGTCATTACTATGAAAGAAATGGAAGAAGCTATTGAAAAAATGAAAGACTGTGAGATTGTACTTATAGATACTACAGGAAGAAGTAGCAAGAATGCAATGCAAATTTCAGAGCTTAGAGCTTTTGTTCAAAAGGCCAATCCAAATCATGTAAACATGGTAATAAGCGCTACTACGAAAAATAGTGATATAAAGAGTATATTAAAAGGTTATGCAGAACTTGAATATGATAATATTATTATTACAAAACTTGATGAAACCACTGTATATGGATCTTTGTATAATATAGCAAAAATTTCTAATAGGCCAGTTAATTTTATAACTATAGGGCAAAATGTACCGGATGATATAAAGGTGCCTACAAAAGAAGAAATTGCAAGTTTCATCCTTGGGGAGGAAATGCTATGCTAGATCAAGCTGAAGCATTACGAAAATTGATAAATAATGAAGAACAGAGTCATAAGAAAACATCTACTAAAATTATAACAGTAACATCAGGAAAAGGTGGAGTTGGAAAAAGCAATTTTGTTGTTAACTTAGCTATAGTTCTTCAAAATAAAGGAAAAAGAGTTTTGATTTTTGATGCGGATTTAGGTATGGGAAATGATGATGTTTTAATGGGTCTTTATCCTAAACATAATATATTCGATATTGTATTTACTGATTTAGGCATAAAAGATATAATTATAGAAGGAACTAATGGCGTAAGCTTGATTCCAGCAGGATCTGCATTAAGTAAGGCTCAAGATTTAGAAGAAAACGATAAAAAAAAATTTTTAGAAAAACTTGATACATTAGATGAATATGACTACATATTAATGGATACAGGTGCAGGAGTTAATAAAGACGTTTTATCTTTTATAGCCGCATCAGAAGAGTTGATTCTTATAACTACTCCAGAACCGACGTCTCTTACAGATGGATATAGTTTAATAAAGGCTATAGATCATTATCAACTTAAAACTAATGCAAAAATAATTGTAAATAAAGCATTTACTAAAGAAGAAGGAGACGAAACTTATAGTAGATTCGATAGGGCAGTTAGTAAGTTTCTAAAGATTAATATTGAATATTTGGGATGCATACTAGATGATAAAAAATTAGTACAGAGTGTAAGACAACAAAAACCTTTTGTTGTTCTGTATCCTAACTGCGATGCATCTAAAGATATAGAAAATATAGCTATGAAACTTATGGGTCAAGAAATAAATTCAGTAAATGGAGCAAAAGGATTATTTAAGAGATTATTTAATAGATTTTCATAGGGGGATTTTATTATGGATGGTTTGAACTTAAAAGTTAATGATAGAATAGAAGTAGTGGTAGATAAAAAAACATATAAATCTTTGATTATAGATGTGCAAGATGATTTTTTGAGAATAAATTTACCCGTTATAGATGGAGAATATCTAATGGTATGTATAAATGAGAAGATTGAAATAAATTCTTATTTAGATGAAGGTAGATGTTTTAAATTTTATTCTAATATAATTTCAAGAGGAAAAGAAGGAAATATAATATATTATAAGATATCAAAACCTTTTGATATAAAAAAAATACAACGAAGAAATTTTTTCAGAGTAGAGTTATTAAATACTATAGAATATAAAGTAATTACGAACATTAATAAAGAAGATGTTGATAGTTTGCCTTATAAAGAAGCATTTATGGTGGATTTAAGTGGCGGTGGATTAAAACTTAAAGCAAAAGACGATATAAAAATGGATGATATTCTTTTAATTAGGACGAAAATAAAAGGATTTGAAATAGAATTAAAGTGTAATATTGCGAGAATTGAAAATACAGAAGATAAAGAAAAACTTTGTGGGTTAAGATTTTTAGATATTACACCAGTTCAAACTGACTTAATAATTCAAGAACTTTTTCAAATAGCGAGAAAACAAAGAGCTAAATTATAAACAAAGGATTTATGGTATATGAGCTATGACATAGATGAAGGAATGGGTGGTAATATGATATGCATGTAGTAAATGATGTAGATGGAAAAGAGAAAATAATACAAGAATATATTCCATTAGTAAAGTATATTGCCTCTAGAGTCATGTTTGGAAAAAACAAATATATGGAATATGAGGATTTGGTAAGTTATGGCTTGATTGGACTTATGGATGCAATAAATAAGTTTGATAATACAAAGGGAATGAAATTTTCTTCTTATGCATCTATAAGAATTAAGGGGTCAATGATAGATGAATTAAGAAGGAATAGACCAATATCTAAGGGTGCTATGGATAAATTAAATAAATATAATAAAGCTATTGATAATTTGCAAATGCAGTTATTAAGAGAGCCTACAAATGTTGAAATAGCAAAATATATGGAGATTTCGTTGAATGAAGTAGCAGAAATCGAAAATTATATAAATTATATTTCAATGGTATCTTTAGAAAATGTTATCTTTTCAGACGATGAAGATGTAAATCTTATTGGCATTATAGAAGATAAAAATAGTCCGAGTCCTGAGGCCCATCTTCAAGATAAGGAACAATTAGAGATTTTAACACAAGCAATAAGTTTACTTAAGGAAAAGGATAGAACAATATTGAATCTTTATTATCACGAAGGTTTTACATTAAAGGAAATAGGTACAGTACTAAGTGTATCGGAGTCTAGAGTTTGTCAATTACATAGTAGATCCATTAGTAATTTAAGAGAAAGTATGAAAAAATTGCATTATATTAATTAAATAAAAAAGTGCGAAGCACTTTTTAATGAAAAATGAATGATGAATGATGAATGATTGCGGAAAAAATTCCTTTAGGGAATTTTGATTTAAGGGTGCGTTGTAACTAATAATTTTAAATTTTGCAAAGCAAAATATCCTTAATCATTTATTATTAATCATTCATCATTAATTAATTTTGCTTAGCAAAATTCTTATTCGAGGTGTTTTATGCCGTTAATATTATTGATAATAGGATTGGTTTTGATAATTTATAATTATCCAGCTATTAAAAGAGAAAGTAAAGTAAAGCAAGAAGATAATAGTTTAAATATATCTTTTCAAGGTGTATTACAGGATAGTAAAGAAGAATTAAACGATTATAAAATGGAAATTGGAATTTTAAGAAAAGATATAGCTGAGAGTTTAACAGAATTGCAAGAAGAAATTATAGATATAAAAAATAATTTAAATAAGCTTAAGGATAATGAAGAAATATACGATAATAAACAAGATTTAGAAAATAAGTATTTGATAAATGAAGATGAAATAGATACAGATATAAATAAAGATCATAGCAAAGCAGAATATAAAAAATTAGAAAAGATTAATAAAATCGACCTAGTTGTTGGTAATACAGGTGAAAATTTATTTGTAGATTCAGATATAAATAAAGAAAAACCAACAGAAGATGTTTTTTCTGAAAAAGCTGACAGTAATAAGACTCGAAGTATTAAAGATCTTTTAAAAGAAGGATTGACAGAGGAACAAATATGTCATGAATTATCTGTGAGTAAGGGGGAAGTACTATTAGTAAAGGGTTTATTCAAAAAATAAAAGAAAATATTATATTTCTCATAGATAAAAAAATTTTGTTTGGAGTAGGGATAGGGTTAGTTTTAGGAGTTATATGTATGTTTGGATATAAATATACAGTTAATCTTTCAGACAGTCAAATTGAAGAAAAAGCTAGGGATTTAGGAATGATTTATAAGAGTGAGAGTAAGTCAATTTTAAAAGGAGAGGATTAAATTGATAAGGGGATTTTATACTTCTGTTTCAGGATTAATAACACTACAAAATGAACAAGAAGTAATTACTAATAATATTTCTAATATAAATAATAATGGTTATAAAAAACGTGAATTAACAAAACAAAGTTTTGAAGATGTTATGATATCTAATAGACAAAAACTTTTAGGAGATAAATATGTTAAAAATGATATTGGTAGTTTAAATTTAGGCGTAAAAGTTAATGATGTAGATACAGTTTTCACTCAAGGCGCTTTTAAAGCTACAGATAGTAGTACGGACTTTGCTATAGATGGAAGAGGCTTTTTTGTAGCTCAAAATGGAAATAAAGAGGTTTATACAAGAGATGGAAATTTTAAGGTTAATCAACAAGGATATTTAATAACAAATGACGGATTACAAGTATTGGGAATAAACAGTGCTACTGGTGCTAAAGAACCAATATATATAGGAAATGCAAAGTTTTCTTTAGATGGAGAAAATAATGTTAATATAGAAGGCATTGGTACAACTGATAAATTGCTAACAGCTGATTTTCAAAATTATAACTCTTTAAAACCTCTTGGTGATAACTATATTACAGTGGACAATCCTATTTATAGTGCTACAGTAAATGTAAGGCAAAATTTTCTGGAAGCTTCAAATGTGGATCCTTCAGCAGAATTAGTAAAGCTTATGGAAGTAAAGAGACAATTTGAAACAAATCAGAAGTTTGTTAAGATGCAAGATGAAACTGTACAAAAGGCTGCAAGTGAATTAGGGCGTGTATAATAGAGGAGGAAACAAATTATGTTTAATATTTTTGCTACTGCAAAAAGTGGTATGAGTGCATATCAAGAAAAGCTTGATTATCTTTCAAATGACTTAGTTAATAGTTCAACAACAGGGTATAAAAGTACAGATGTAGGATTTAAAGATCTTTTAACAGAATCATTAGACAGAAACGGAACTCCACTTGTGAAGAAAACAGCAATAAGTGGGACTGGAGTTAAACTTGGTATAAATTATGCATCTGAAAAGCAAGGAAATCTTTTGACAACGGGTGGAAAAACTGATTTAGCTATAGATGGGAAAGGATACTTTGCTCTTACGCAAGCCAATGGAAATATTGTATATACTAGAGATGGTAACTTCAAGATTGATACCAATGGAACTTTAGTAGATTCTAGTGGAACCAAAGTATATGTTCAATATGAAAATGGAGCTTCAGAAGGAAGCCCTGCTTTAGAAAGTAAAAATATATCTATAGATAAACAGGGCGGAATAACAATGAAGGTTGGAGAAGATATGATTAAAATTGGTAATATTCCAGTTTTTACAGCTATAGGGGATAAAGGCTTCATACCTATTGGAAACAGTTGTTTTATTCCAAATTCGGATGCACAAGTAACAGCAAGTACTAATTATGATGTAATTCAAGGAGCTTTAGAAGCATCAAATGTAGATACTGGCGAAGTATTTTCAGATCTTATATTAAATCAAAGAGCTTTTCAACTTAGTTCAAAAGCAGTAACAGCCGCAGATGATCTTTGGGGTATGATAAATAACATGAGATAATTAAATTTTAAATTATACTAATGCGCATATCCAATTAAAATTGGATATGCGCATTAGTATTTTTGTATAGGAAATTGCACTGCAATTGTCAATTGAATTATGTCTTTACATTGTTTCACTTTATAAGTAAAATAAATATGTATTATAAAATGAAAATATATAGGAGGAATTATTTTGGAAAATGTAGTTTATGTAACTGGGCATAAAAATCCTGATTCAGATTCGATTTGTGCTGCATATGGTTATTCTGAATTTAAAAATAAGACTAGTAATCTTCCAACTATACCTGTAAGATTAGGAAATGTAAATGCAGAAACACAATTTATATTAGATTATTTTGGAGTTAAAGCCCCAAACTTATTAGAAACGGTTAAACTTAAGATTGAAGATTTAGACATTGATACTATTGCATCAATATTACCAAATCTTTCTTTAAAGATGGCATGGAATATTATGAGAGATAATCATATTAAATCTTTACCTGTAGTTGATAATAATAATAGATTAGTAGGGATTCTTTCAATTTCAAACTTAACATCATCATATATGGACATATCGGATGAGAATATATTGGCTAAAAGTAAGACATCAATAGAAAATATCTTAGATACACTTTCAGCTAGTAGTATATACATAAATGAAGCTTGTAAAATATTTAAAGGTAAGATCGCAGTTACTGCAATGCAACCAGATAGCTTGAAAGAGATTGTTGATGAAGGTGACATTGCAATTGTAGGAGATAGGCCTGATGTGCAAGAAGCTTTAATTGATATGAAAACATCATTAATTATAATAACTGGTTCTCATGAGCTTGCAGGAAATCTACTTTCTAAAGCTAAGGAAAATGGAGTTACTATAATAAATACACCTTATGATTCCTTTACAGCTTCAAGATTATTAATTCAAAGTATACCAGTAAGTTATGTTATGGCTACTGATGATTTAATATCATTTTCAAAGGATGATTTAGTTGAAGATATTAAAGATGTTATGGCTGAAACTAGATATAATAGCTATCCTGTAACTGATGAAGAGGGAAGAGTTATTGGAACTGTTTCAAGATATCATCTTATTTCAAATCATAAGAAAAAGGTTATTCAAGTAGATCATAATGAAAGAGGTCAATCTGTTGATGGGTTAGAAGACGCAGAAGTTCTTGAAATTATAGATCATCATAGAGTAGCAGATATTCAAACAAGCAATCCAATATATTTTAGAAATGAACCACTCGGAAGTTCTTCAACTATAGTTGGTAAATGTTACTTTGAACAGGGCATAACTCCATCTAGAGAAGCCGCTGGACTATTATGTGGAGCTATTATTTCAGATACTTTATTATTTAAGAGCCCTACTTGTACAGATCAAGATAAGGTAGTATGCAATAAATTAGCTGAAATTGCTGGTATCTCAAGTTTAGAAGAATTTGCAAAGGAAATGTTTAAAGCAGGGACTTCTTTAAAAGGAAAGAGTGTATCTGAAATCTTTAATCAAGATTTCAAACCATTTAAAATGGGAGAGACTAAGGTCGGAGTAGCTCAAGTTAATACTATGGATATTGAGGGATTCATGCCATTAAAAGATGAAATGCTCCGTTTTATGGAAAGCGAAGCAGATAGCAAAGGCTATGATGTAGTTATGTTACTTTTAACTGATATATTAACAGAAGGTTCACTAGTGTTGGTTGCAGGTGAAAGACATGACTATATTGAAAAGACATTTAAGATTGAATTAAAAGATTCAATGGCATTTTTACCTGGAGTGTTATCAAGAAAGAAACAAGTAATACCACCACTTACAAATGTGATTAATTCAATGAAGTAATGATAATTAAATATTTGCATTATAAGATATCTTAGGATGATTAATATATCATTTTAAGATATCTTTTTTATGTGTAAAAAGATCTTTATTTGGGTTATAAGTTCTTGATTGTGCTTCGCACCTTTTTTTAATTGTGAAAAGATCTTGGTTGTGCTAAAGCACTTTTAAAAAGGTGAAAAGATTATGGTTGTGCTAACGCACTTTTGAAAAAGGTGCATAACTTTTATAAAGGAAAATATATATAGTATATAGTCTATATTAGGAGGAAAAGTTGTGATACAGGAAAAGGAATTTACATCTGGTCTTAGTACTAAAGAAGCAGAAAAGAGGATTAATAACTTTGGACTTAATGAATTGAAACATAATAAAAAAGCGTCAGCACTTAAGATATTTTTATCTCAATTTAATGATTTTATTGTTTGGGTATTGATTGCAGCTACTATAATTTCAGGGGTTATTGGGGATAAGGCAGATGCTATTACTATACTTATAATAGTTGTTATTAATGCAATACTGGGATTTGTTCAAGAATTTAGGACTGAAAAATCATTAGAAGCATTAAAGGAACTAGCAGCGCCTACTTGTAAAGTTCTAAGGGATTCAAGTATAAAAATTATAAATTCAATTTATTTAACAATTGGAGATATTGTTATTGTAGAAGCTGGAGATAGGATACCTGCCGATGGCTTTTTTATTGAAAGTTCAGGAATAGTTGTGGATGAATCTTTATTAACTGGTGAATCAGTTGGTGTAAATAAAGAGGCTAAACAATATAAAATGAATACTTCACAATTAAAAGTAGAGAATGGACAGAAATCATCAAAGAAAAACAACATAGGATTTATGGGCACAACTGTAGTAAAAGGAAAAGGATTATTTAAAGTTGATTGCATAGGCATGAAAACTGAAATGGGGAAAATAGCAGATTTAATTCAAAATATTGAGGAAGAAAAGTCTCCTTTAAATAAAAGATTAGATTCATTAGGTAAAGTTTTAGTTATTATTTGTATTATAATATGTGCTATTGTTACTATAATGGGAATAATAAGAGGTAATGATGTAACAGAGATGTTCTTACTTGGAGTTAGTCTTGCAGTTGCAGCGATTCCAGAAGGGCTAGCTGCCATTGTTACAGTTTCATTAGCGCTTGGAGTATCAAGGATGCTTAAAAAAAATGCACTTGTAAGAAAGCTCCCAGCAGTAGAGACACTTGGGTGCACATCTGTAATATGCTCTGATAAGACTGGTACTCTAACTCAAAATAAAATGACTGTGAAAGAAGTTTATATAAATGGTGGACTTCATGAACTTGAGAAAGAAAAAATAAGTAATTGTACAAAGTTTATGAAGGCTCTTGTTTATTGTAATGATTGTAATTATGATTTTACAAAGAATAAAATGAGTGAAGCACTTCATGGAGATCCAACAGAAACAGCATTAATAAATATGTTTTTTTATGAAGTTAAAGACCTTGAAAGTTTTATGAAAAAGACAACTAGAGTATTTGATATACCTTTCGACTCAACTAGAAAGATGATGTCAGTTATTGTTAAAGAAGGAGATAAGGAAACTTGTTATGTAAAAGGTGCTCCTGAAAGAGTAATAGAAAGATGCGATTTTATATTAGAAAATAACAAAATTAAACCATTCACATATCAAAAGAAAAAGCAAGTAACTGATTTTATTATAGCAATGTCATCTAGAGCACTAAGATGTATAGCAGGGGCATATAAAGAAGAACATTTAATAAGAGGAGACAAATTGGAAGAAAATTTGATTTTCCTAGGTATAGCAGGAAGTATTGATCCGCCTAGAGAAGAGGCTAGAGACGCAGTTTTAAAATGTAAACTTGCAGGGATAAAGCCTATTATGATAACAGGAGATCATCAAAACACTGCTCTTGCAATAGCAAAATCTTTAAATATATGTAATACTTCTGAACAAGTTATGACAGGTGAAGAAATTGAAGCAATAAGTGATTTAGAATTAGAAGGTAAAATAAAAAAAATAAGGGTATTTGCAAGGGTTTCACCTAATCATAAATTAAGAATTATAAGAGCATTTAAGAAGAAAGGAAACATTGTTGCTATGACGGGAGATGGTGTAAATGATGCACCAGCTATTAAAGAGTCAGATATAGGTATTGCTATGGGAATTTCAGGTACGGATGTAACTAAAGAAGCATCATCTATGATTCTTATGGATGATAATTTTTCAACTATAGTCGCAGCTGTGGAAGAGGGAAGAATAATATATGATAATATAAGAAAGTTTATAAGATATTTATTATCCTGCAACCTTGGAGAAGTACTAACAATGTTTTTAGCAACATTATTTTATTTGCCTAATCCATTGACGCCAATACAAATTTTACTTGTAAATTTGGCAACTGATGGACTTCCAGCCATAGCACTTGGCGTTGATCCACCAGAACAAGATATAATGAGGCAACTCCCAAGAGACAAGAGAGAAAGTATATTTGCAAGGGGATTAGTTGAAAAGATAGTTATTAGAGGTGCTTTAATAGGTTTGTGTACTTTGTTATCATTCATGGTGGGGAGATATTACAAAATGAATTTGGAAACATGTAGAACTTTAGCATTATGCACATTAGTTATGTCACAACTTATACATGTATTTGAATGTAGATCAGAAAGACATTCTATATTTCAAATAAAATTATTTACAAATCCATATTTAGTTGGAGCAGTTACAATATCAATAATATTATTATGTTCAGTATTATATGTACCATTTTTACAAGATGTATTCCATACTGTAGCATTATCGCTTAATGAATGGCTTATTGTAATGTTCTTCTCAGGTATAATTGCATTTATTAACAGTGTTTATTTGTTAATTAAGTCAAAATAAAAGGGTATTGCGCAACATAGATACCCAAAGTGAAAATTAGGGTTAATTGAATAAACTACCGAAATAAAGGTCATGCATTTGTTCGGGTTACTGAGGATTTAGCTGTGAATTTCTAACAGCAAAAGTTGTACCCATTTCCGCATGTTCCTAAGACAAGCTTAGGACAAGCAAAAATGGAACAACTTATACTGAAGAAATATCTACAGCTAAATCCTCTGATGTAACACCTCCACAAAAGCATGACCTTCATTTCTGGTATATATATATTTAAGATATACGTCTAACTTTAAATTGGGTATCTATATGTTAAATACTTAAATGCTATTAATTAACCATGAAAATTTAATATTAATATTGTTTTAAAATATTTTATTCATAATAATAAGTATCTTTTTTTGTAGCAAAAATATAAAAATACTTGCTTAAATAGATGCTACTTTAAATTTATACTAATCAAAGAAAGGGAGGGTATGCTTTTGTGCAGTGTTACATCAGAAGATTTTGCTGGCTGTGCTTCTTGATTGGAAGTTGTTCCAAAATGCTTGTTCAAAGCTTGCCTTTGAGGCTAGCATTTTGGGCACAACTTGTAATCTTAGAAGCATCCAGCAAAATCTTCAGTAACCGTAACAAATGCATACCACCCCTTTCGGTTTATTAGTAGTAAACTTGAATTTCTACATTACTGCAAGTCTTTTTATATTTCGCAATACCCTTTTATTTTGACTTAA
>Ga0302162_10000427_pt1 | contig 11752 bp, 5 predicted proteins | sample I_Fen_E2_2_FD_193501 | JGI IMG/M metagenome (GOLD analysis project Ga0302162, IMG submission 193501) | Peat permafrost microbial communities from Stordalen Mire near Abisko, Sweden - I_Fen_E2_2 | ecosystem: Environmental > Terrestrial > Soil > Wetlands > Permafrost | place: Sweden: Abisko...
AAAAAGCTGTGGGTGGTTTTAATATCGAAGATGAGTTTAATATGTTTTTGTACTTGGGCATTGGCATTGCGACCCTAATCTGGGTGGTAGGCTTGGGAACTTTATTTGCCGGAGCGGTGGGAGTCAGTAACATCATGTTGGTGACCGTGCGTGAACGAACTAAGGAAATCGGAATTCGGCGGGCACTGGGAGCAACGCCCCGCGATATTATTGTTCAGATATTGAGCGAGAGTATTGTATTGACATTGATTGCCGGAATTGCGGGATTAATGTTTGGGGTCGGATTACTGTCACTAGTGGGTATGGCGCTCAGTCATGGTGATCAGTTTTTCAAAGATCCTCAGATTAGTTTCAGCGTTGCTATCGGGGCTATGTTTATTTTGTTGATCATCGGTACGCTGGCTGGCTTTATACCGGCTAACAGAGCCATGAATATAAAACCGATAGAGGCAATACGCGAAGAATAATTTGTTAAAACAAAATAATTATGAATAGCATACTCAAAAATGAGCAGATAATACATCTGATTTTTACTTTATCATTCTTATGTCTTTTTGCTCTTGAATTTTGCTATAGTTTGGGTAAGTTGCATACTATTGCAGGAGCATTTAGTTCTACTGTATCGTTTAATCTTCCGGTCATGCCGGTATTTCTGATTTCATGTGCATTATTAGTCTATAAAAAAATAAAAACAATCAAATAACGAACTAATCCATTTCTCTCCTAAAGGAGGTAGGGGTTATTACAACTACAAAACATTATGAAAAAGATTTTGAAAATTGCTTTGCTGGTTATTCTGGCCGTAGGTGTACTTTGGACATTCTGGTTTTTATGGCAGAAATCTCGTCCTAAAGTGAAAAAATACACAATCGAGAATGTTACGATAGGTGATATTGATAAACGTACGGTAGCTACCGGAAAAATAGATCCGAGGAATGAAATTTTGATTAAGCCGCAAATGTCGGGTATCATTGCTGAATTATATAAATCAGCCGGCGATCTTGTAAAGGCTGGCGATGTGATTGCAAAGATTAAGGTTGTTCCTGATATGGTTAGTCTTAATAGTGCTGAATCGCGTGTGTCGCGTGCTCAGATATCGTTGGATCAGACAACAAAAAATTATTTGCGCGACAAAAAATTGTATGCCGACAAAGTAATATCGAAAGAAGAATTTGAGAAAACAGAGTTGCAATATAAAAATGACAAAGAAGAGCTGAAAGCGGCAAAAGACAATTTAAGTTTAACCCGCGATGGCATCACGAGTAATAAATCACAATTCAGTAATACCCTGGTACGTTCCACGGTAACCGGAACTATTCTGGATGTGCCGATTAAAGTAGGAAACTCGGTTATTCAGTCGAATAATTTCAACGATGGAACAACGATAGCATCGGTTGCCAATATGAGTGACATGCTTTTTGTAGGAAAGCTGGATGAAACAGAAGTGGGTAAGATTAAAGTCGGTATGCCTATGGATATTACCGTAGGAGCTATGCAGGATCAAAAACTGACAGCCAAACTGGAGTATGTTTCTCCTAAAGGAAAAGAAGAAAACGGAGCTATTATGTTCGAAATGAAAGCGGCTGTTAAAGTGCCAAAAGGAGTTTTTATTCGTGCCGGTTATAGTGCTAATGCCGAAATTGTTTTTTCTAAATCGGAATCTGTTATTACCATTCCTGAAAGTTGCATCGAATTTGGAGGGGATACGGCTTTTGTGTATGTGTTGAAGACCCGGGAACCTCAGACTTTTACGAAAAAGCGAATTCAGATTGGGCTGTCGGATGGCGTCAGGATAGAAGTCAAGAGTGGGTTGACGCTTAAAGATAAGATTCGCGGAACGGAAATTCTGGAAAAGAAAGAAGAAAAGAAACCGGATGATAAGAAGTAACCAACTTTATCTACAAGAATGAAAACAAAAATATATATGATAATGGGAGTATTGTTGGTATCTTTGCTGGCAAATGCTCAAAAGCCCTGGACGCTTCAGCAATGTGTTGATACTGCATTGGCCAACAACCGTAATGTAAAACAACAGGCATTGACGAAAAAGACTAAGGAAATAGCCTATGATCAGGCACGTAAAAATCTACTGCCGGATTTAAATGCATCTGCTAGTCAAAACTGGTATTTTGGTCGGTCGTTAACTTCTAATAATACTTATCAGAGTACAAATTCTTCGAGGACGTCAGTTGGATTGGCTACTAATCTTACATTATACGATGGACTAAAGATGAAGTATAGTATAGATGCTGCTAAAGCTGATATGCATGCTTCTGAGGCTGATTTAGAAAAGATAAAGCAGGATATTGAGACTAACGTTGCAGCTGTTTTTTTGCAAATATTACTGAACAAAGAATTGTTGCAAATTTCAACTGATCAATTGGAACTGACGAAAACCAAAATAGAACAACGTAAAGCGTTGGTTACTTCGGGGAAAATGGCAGAGGGTGAAATGTACGATTTAGTGGCACAGCAGTCGAAAGAAGAACTGAGTCAGTTACAAGCTAAAAATACGTTGAATCTTTCATTACTTGATTTAGCTCAGATCTTGGAACTTGATCATTTTGAGAATCTTGATATTGTTGCTCCGGAAAATTTGTCTGAGTCTGATTTACATTTTCTTTCGGCTGATGAAGTGCTTCAAAGTGCATTGACACACCGTGCGGAAATAAAAGGGGCTGAGTTTCGGTTGGAAAGTAGTAAGTATAATGTGTTGATCGCTAAAAGTGCCTATTATCCCACTTTGACTTTTGGAGTTAACTATGGTACAAATTATTATAATGTGGCTCATGGTGACAATAAAAGTTTTGGACAGCAATTTAATGACAACAAGAGTACGTCGCTTGGTTTTGATCTTAGAATCCCTATTTTCAATAAATTTGCAACGCGAAATAGTGTACGTACTGCGCAACTAGGCGTTCAAAGTAGTATGATTGCAGTAACTAATGCCAAATTGGAGCTTAAAAAATCCATTCAACAGGCGTATTATAATGCATTGGGAGCTAAAAGTCGCTGGGATGCCGCTAATAAATCTGAAATAGCTAGTAGGGAGGCTTATCGGTTTGCCAATCAAAAATATGAAGCAGGAAGAGCTACCTTGTATGAACTTTATCAGGCTAAAAGCAATTTAACTCAAGTCTTGGGAGAGCAGGCTCAGGCTAAATATGAGTATTTTTTCCGGATTAAATTGCTGGAATTGTTGAAATAATTTCAAAAGGAGTATCAAAGTATAAGAGTTGAACTATACTGGACCTGATTCCGGTTTACTGTTTAACTCTTGATGAAACGTTGATGGGATATCAAACATTAAACTAAAAAATATGAATGCAGATAATATTAAATCGCAAATGCGAAAAGGATACTTAGAATATTGCATTCTGCTTATTCTGAAGAAAAAGTCTGCCTACACCTCGGATATTATTGCCGAATTGAAAGACGCAAAACTAATTGTAGTTGAAGGAACTTTGTATCCATTATTGACCAGGCTGAAAAATAGCGAATTACTGGATTATCGTTGGGAAGAGTCTACGCAAGGGCCACCCCGAAAATATTATGAAATGACAGATAAGGGAGCGTCGTTTTTAGAGGAGCTGGAAAAAGCCTGGGAAGAAATTAATGACGTGGTCAGGAAGATTAAAGATTCCTGAAATCGGTTTTAATCTGTTATGTAAAAGTGTAAATAATATAGTATCTCTGGATGTCTCAAAAAGAGAATCTTCAACTTTCAAATAAATATATAGATTATGAAGAAAACATTGACTGTAAATTTGAATAATATAGTTTTTCATATAGACGATGACGCATATGAAATGCTTCAGACTTATCTTCATGAAATTGCCGATCATTTTCAGGAAGAAGATGAAAGACGTGAAATAATGACAGATGTTGAGGCTCGTATTGCAGAGCTTTTTAGCGAACGTTTACAAAAGAACAAGAATGTGGTTAATGTGACAGATGTTCATGATATAATTGAAATCATGGGTAATCCGAGTCAGTATGCTGATGAGGACGATGAAGAGTCAAATCCGCAAAAAAACGAGAAAAAGCAATCTAAATCTCGCCGGTTTTATCGCGACCCCGAAAATGCAATTTTAGGTGGAATAGCTGGTGGATTGGCTGCGTATTTTAATTTGGATGTCACTTTAGTGCGTATTATTCTGGCTGTTCTCGTGTTTTTGGGTGTTGGAGCTGTAATCCCAATTTATTTGGTTGTTTGGTTTGTTGCTCCTGCTGCATTGACTGCATCTCAGCGACTTGAGATGCAAGGGGAAGATGTTACAGTGGAAAATATTAAGACGGAGATAAATAATGTGAAGAACTATGTAGAAAGTGATAAGTTTAAACAATCAGCTTCTAGTGTAGGTGAAAGAATCCTTGAAATATTGCGATGGTGTGCTAAAATATTATTTGGATTTATTGGTGCAGTTATTGGCCTTGTTGGGATCGTTCTTGTTGGATCGTTAATTCTGTTGCTTTTCTTTTTGATTTTTGAACCCTCTGTAATTAATGGATTTGCTCCGGATGTTATTTCTAACTGGTCTGCTTTCTCTCCAGACAAGTTGGTGTTACTTATTATTTCCCTGATTTTAGTTGTAGGATGCCCTATCTTTTTATTGATTTATTGGGCAATTCGGTTGGTTTCAGGGCGGCATGATACTCCACGTACAGCGTCTTGGGTTGTTCTTATTCTATGGGTTGCTGGCATGTTTATGTTTTATAGTGTAGGAGCGGGTACGATTATTCGCTTGCATAATCGGGGAGGAAATCCTTTTTCAATTAATTGGAGCGATGATAATAAACCTTTTGTTGATGAAATTCGTAAGAGTGAGCCTTTTCATGCAGTTGAAGTATCCGGAAATATTGAGCTAACGTTGAAAGATTCAACGAAGGGAATTTTTGTTTCCTGTCCAAGAGATTTTATGCCAAAATTAATCACCAAAGTAGAAAATGGAGTTTTACATATTTATTCTGAAGAGTTATTCTTCAACAAGACCATAAAAGTACTTATCTCATCAGATTCGATTCGTAGTATAGTTGCAAAAGGAGCTTGTAATATAAAAGGCGAATCGCAGTTTGTAGCGCCAGAGTTTAATCTGGAACTTCTTGGTGCCAGTGAGGCTAATCTGGATGTAAAAGTAGTCGGTTTATTTAAATTGGATATTAAGGGTGCTTCGAAGGCAGATTTGAAAGGGACTTCAGATATGTTGAAAATCTCAGGACTGGGTGCCAGTGAGATAAATGCTTCTGACTTTATAACCAAACGGGCCGAAGTTTATGTGTCAGGTGCTAGCCACGCAAAGTTGTTTGCAACTGAGTCGATCAATGCTGAAGCTTATGGTGCAAGTGAAATTGATTGTAAAGGTAGCCCTAAAAACGTTACAAAGACAGATAAAGGGGCATCCAGTATTCATGTTGAATAGTTGTTCTGTATCGTAATATTTATGATCCCGCCTGGTAGTTTTTACCAGGCGTTTTTTTTGCTTATTTTTCTCTGTTGAGCATGTAATTTAGCTAGGAAAACATACTTCAACTTTGTAATCTTTCCATTATACAGCATTTTCAGTTTTATGCTTTTTTAGTGCTTTGATAATCCTATTTTTCTCCGTTTTTTTTGCTTATTTTTCTTTGTGTCCTACTTTTTTTCTCTGATACATCTTTAATCTTTTAAAAAACAATGCAATATAAATTGTGATGTCTCAAATTATTTTGTTCCAAAATTTGTCTGAAGACATTACTCTACCTAACTTAGTGATGTGCTAGGGCTGTTTTTTTTGTTCTGGTTTTGTCATCGGTTTTTGGGCTAATCTTGATGATTCCTTATTTCTTTATCTGTTTTATATCACGTATTGCTTGCTAATTGTGGTACTGTGTTGCGAAAACATATAATGCAAATAACTTTAATTAATGGAAATATTAAGTCAATGTAGATTAATAAATGATCAGTTGGATTACTTTGTCTAACCATTATTTGCTACAAGAATAGAAGTTGAAGTAGAGCGCCCGATTGGCTATAATATGTCATGAAAAACCTGACCTCTGATTGTAGCGATTTCGGTTCATGAAGTTTTTTGAAAATAAAAGTCGGTATAGTTAAAATGTAGTGAGTGTAATCTCATTTTATAAATTGTTTGCAGCTTCCAGGTTTCGCTAACTGAGATATAAGTTGATAATACGGACAAATACTGTTCATATATTTAATCCGTGGGTAGCATAGCTAAATGAAATTTTTTAAGTTGATATTGTTTCTACTGGTTACTAATACTATTTTAGGACAGTCATACTGGTCTTTTAAATCAAGACCGGCAGTGCCTATCTATGGACCTGCTGTGAATTTTAATGATACAATTTCATCTTCTATTGCTAGTACTAACAAGGTTGTAACTTCTCCCCGACGAGCAAAGGCTCAATCGGTAGCTCCTTCAAAATGCATTGATAACCTTGATTTCGAGAAAGGTAATTTTACGAACTGGAAATGTTATGTTGGTACAGCAAGAACAAATGGTATAAATAACTATGTAACTTGGAATCCTACCTATGCAGTTGCACCGGTAGCTGGTAGGCACCAAATAATTTCTGCATCATCATTGCCAGTTAATGACCCGTATGGCAATTTCCCTCGTTTATGTCCGTGGGGTGGTAACTATTCGTTACAATTAGGAAGCACTGCAACTAACAAGCTGGCAGAGAAGGTGAGTTGTAGTTTTACGATACCTGCAGATCAAAATAATTTTGTAATAGAGTATTTTTATGCTGTTGTATTTCAAGATCCAAAGCATCCTTTTGATGAACAACCCCGCTTTCAGGCTAAAGTGTATGATGCAAATAATAGTTCAAACATAATTACTTGTGCTAGTTATGATTTTACAGCAGCATCTGGTTTGCCTGGTTTTGAGGAGTCGGTGATGGACAGCTCTGTTTTATATAAACCCTGGTCAGCTGTAACTATTAATTTGTCAGGATATGCAGGTCATACTGTGATTTTGGAATTTTCAGCTGAAGATTGTACTTTAGGTGGGCATTTTGGATATGCTTATGTTGATGTAAATTCAACTTGTACTTCTTTGACTAAAAGTTTGGCATACTGTAAAAATACCTCTTCAATCACTCTTGATGCTCCGAGTGGATATGAGGAATATAATTGGTATGATAGCTCATATACAAAACTATTGGGTACCGGTCAAACGCTAACATTATCTCCACCGCCTTCTTCTAGTCAGGTTATTAATGTTGATTTGGTACCCTATTCTGGTTTTGGTTGTCGTGACACAGCTTATACTGCTTTAAATGTGAATCCTGTTCCGGCTGTATCTTTTAAGTCGGATACTGCAGTATGTGTTGGTAAGCCGGTTAGCTTTACAAATACGTCAACTATTGATGATAGTACTATAATGACTTATTTTTGGGATTTTGGAGATGGGACTTCTTCATCAACAGCTAATAACACTAAAATATTTAATGCTGTTGGTAATTATAAGGTTAAGTTAGTAGCAACATCAATCAATGGATGTACAGATAGTATTGTGAAAACTATCTCTGTTGGTTCTCTGGCAACTATTGCTCCTATAACAGGTCAGAATAAAATTTGTGCAGGTCAAACAGCCGTTTTGCAAAATACAACTACGGGTGGAATATGGAAAAGTACGAAACCTGCTGTTGCAACAATATCTAATACCGGAGTTGTTTCTGCGTTGTCAGCCGGTGTTGATACTATCCGTTATATAGTGTCTAATTTGTATGGGTGTGCAGACTCAGTTTCATATGCTTTGAATGTTATTGCAAACACAGCTTCTACAACAAATGCTTCTATTTGTCCGGGTGGAGTTTACACTTTTAATGGAACTTCTTATAATTCAGCAGGAACATATGTAAAACATTTTGTGAATGTTGCCGGCTGCGATAGCACTGCTACTCTAAATTTAGTAATAAAACAACCGAGTAGCTCTACTACTAACGTCTCAATTTGTAGTACGGAATTTCCTTACGTGTGGAATGGTGTAAGTTATTCAAATGGTGGTACGTATACAAAGACACTTGTTAATGCTGTCGGTTGTGATAGTGTTGCTACTTTGACGTTGACAAAGAGAATGACAACTAGTTCCATTACTACAGCTTCTGTTTGTAGTTCCGATTTGCCTTATGTATGGAATGGAACTAACTATTCTGCATCAAGTATTTATATGAAGAGTTTTGTGAATGCTGCAGGATGTGATAGTGTCGCCATTTTAATGTTGTTGGTTCGAAATTCAAGTACTTCAACTTCTTCGCTTTCGATATGTAAAGCTGATTTACCTTATGTATGGAATGGAATCAGCTGCTCTATAGGTGGTACCTATACAAAGAGGTTGATCAACGCTGTGGGCTGCGATAGTACGGCTACTCTGAATCTGACCGTGAAACTTCCTAGCAGTTCTACCGTTTCTGCTTCCGTTTGTGTAGCTGATCTGCCTTATGTATGGAATGGTACGAATTATACTGCTACGGGAATATACAGCAAGCATTTTATGAATGCAGTGGGTTGCGATAGTACGGCAACTTTGAATCTGACAGTGAAACTCCCGAGTAGTTCTACCGTTTCTGCTTCCGTTTGTGTAGCTGATCTTCCTTATGTTTGGAATGGTACGAATTATACTGCTACGGGAACATATAGCAAGCATTTTCTAAATGCTGTTGGTTGCGATAGTATAGCAACTTTGAATTTGACAGTGAAACTCCCGAGCAATTCTACTGTTTTTGCTTCCGTTTGTGCTGCTGATCTGCCTTATGTTTGGAATGGCACGAATTATACTGCTTCGGGAACATACAGCAAGCATTTTAGTAATGTTGTTGGATGCGATAGTACAGCGACTTTGAATCTGACCGTGAAATTACCGAGTAGTTCTACCTTTGCTGCATCGGTTTGTGTAGCTGATCTTCCTTATGTTTGGAATGGTACGAATTATACTGCCACGGGGACTTACAGCAAGCATTTTCTGAATGCAGTGGGCTGCGATAGTATAGCAACCTTGGATCTGACCGTGAAACTCCCAAGTAGTTTCACCGTTACTGCTTCCGTTTGTGTAGCCGATCTTCCTTATATGTGGAATGGCACGAATTATATAGCTACGGGAACTTACAGCAAGCATTTCATAAATGCTGCGGGATGTGATAGTACGGCAACTTTGAATCTAAACGTGAAATTGCCTAGCAGTTCCACCATTTCTGCTTCCGTTTGTGTAGCTGATCTTCCTTATGTTTGGAATGGTACGAATTACACTGCCACGGGAACTTACAGTAAGTATTTTATGAATGCAGTGGGTTGCGATAGTACGGCAACTTTGAATCTGACCGTGAAACTTCCGAGTAGTTCTACCGTTTCAGTGTCTGTTTGTTCCGCCGATTTACCTTATGTTTGGAATGGTATGAATTATACTGCCACCGGAACTTATAGCAAGCATTTTCTGAATGTAGTGGGTTGCGATAGTACAGCAACTTTGAATCTGACGGTTAAACTCCCGAGTAGTTCTACTGTTACCGCTTCCATTTGTACCGCCGATTTGCCCTATGTATGGAATGGTACGAATTATACTGCTACGGGAATATACAGCAAGCATTTTATGAATGCAGTGGGTTGCGATAGTACAGCAACTTTGAATCTGACCGTGAAACTTCCGAGTAGTTCTACCGTTTCTGCTTCCGTTTGTGTAGCTGATCTTCCTTATGTGTGGAATGGAACGAATTACACTGCCACGGGAACGTACAGCAAGCATTTTCTGAATGCTATGGGTTGCGATAGTACAGCAACTTTGAATCTGACAGTGAAATTACCGAGTAGCTCTACCGTTTCTGCTTCCGTCTGTACCGCCGATCTTCCTTATGTGTGGAATGGTACGAATTATACTGCTTCGGGAACATATAGTAAGCATTTTCTGAATGCAGTGGGTTGCGATAGTACAGCAACTTTGGATCTGACCGTGAAATTGCCAAGCAGTTCCACTGTTTCTGCTTCAGTTTGTGTAGCTGATCTTCCTTATGTTTGGAATGGTACGAATTATACAGCTTCGGGAACATATAGCAAACATTTTCTGAATGCCGTGGGCTGTGATAGTACGGCAACTTTGAATCTGACCGTGAAACTTCCGAGTAGTTCTACCGTTTCAGCGTCTGTTTGTGCCGCCGATTTACCTTATGTTTGGAATGGTACGAATTATACTGCTACGGGAATATACAACAAGCATTTTATGAATGCAGTGGGATGCGATAGTACAGCAACTTTGAATTTGACCGTGAAACTCCCGAGTAGTTCTACCGTTTCTGCTTCCGTTTGTGTAGCTGATCTCCCTTATGTGTGGAATGGCACAAATTATACAGCTTCGGGAACTTACAGCAAGCATTTTCTGAATGCTGCGGGATGCGATAGTACAGCAACCTTGGATCTGACCGTGAAATTACCTAGCAGTTCTACCGTTTTTGCTTCTGTTTGTACGGCTGATCTGCCTTATGTTTGGAATGGAACAAATTATACTGCTACCGGAACATACAGTAAGCATTTTCTGAATACAGTTGGCTGCGATAGTACGGCAACTTTGAATTTGACAGTGAAACTCCCGAGTAGTTCTACCGTTTCTGCTTCCGTTTGTGCGGCCGATCTTCCTTATGTGTGGAATGGTACGAATTATACTGCTTCGGGAACATACAGCAAGCATTTCCTGAATGCAGTGGGCTGTGATAGTACGGCAACTTTGAATCTGACAGTGAAATTGCCGAGCAGTTCCACCGTTTCTGCTTCCGTTTGTGCGGCCGATCTTCCTTATGCTTGGAATGGTACGAATTATACAGCTTCGGGAACATATAGTAAGCATTTTCTGAATACTGTTGGCTGCGATAGTACGGCAACTTTGAATCTGACGGTAAAATTACCTAGTAGTTCTACTGTTACCGCTTCCGTTTGTACGGCTGATCTTCCTTATGTTTGGAATGGTACGAATTATACTGCTACCGGAACTTACAGCAAGCATTTTATGAATGCAGTCGGTTGCGATAGTACAGTTACCTTGAATCTGACCGTGAAACTTCCGAGCACTTCTACTGTTGCGGCTTCCGTTTGTACTGCTGATCTGCCTTATGTTTGGAATGGTGCAAATTATACTGCTACCGGAACTTACAGCAAGCATTTTATGAATGCTGTTGGCTGTGATAGTACGGCTACTTTGAATCTGACCGTGAAACTTCCGAGTAGTTCTGTTACAAATACGTCTGTTTGTCAGGGTGATTCTTATCTGTTTAATGGAGTTTCGTATGCAGTTGCAGGTACTTATGTTGTTCATCTTGTCAATGCTGCTGGTTGCGACAGTGTTGCTACGCTGAATTTGTCCGTGAAGCTGCCCACGGCTTCTACAACGAATGTTTCCATTTGTCAGGGTGATTCTTATTCGTTTAATGGGACTTCTTACACCGCCGCCGGTGCTTATGTGAAGCATCTGTTGAATGTAGCAGGTTGCGATAGTGTGGCGACTTTGAACCTGACACTAAAATTACCAACCACTTCTTTTAGCAGTAAAACTATCTGTGAACAGGATTTACCCATTGTTTGGAACGGATTAAGTTGTACTGCTGCCGGAACTTATAATGCGAAATTGATCAACGCTGTTGGTTGCGATAGTGTGGCCACGCTTAAACTAACGGTCAATAAAACGGCTAGTTCGACAATCGAAATGACTACCTGTCCTTCGGCTCTGCCTTTTGTATGGAACGGAATATCGTATGCGGCTGCAGG
>Ga0302162_10000432_pt1 | contig 11683 bp, 8 predicted proteins | sample I_Fen_E2_2_FD_193501 | JGI IMG/M metagenome (GOLD analysis project Ga0302162, IMG submission 193501) | Peat permafrost microbial communities from Stordalen Mire near Abisko, Sweden - I_Fen_E2_2 | ecosystem: Environmental > Terrestrial > Soil > Wetlands > Permafrost | place: Sweden: Abisko...
TCAACCTTCCCGACATCGTCAAGATTCAATGTAACAGGGCCATACTGGGTAACTAAAACCGAATAATAATAGGCCCTTAAACATTTAGCTTCAGCTACAAGTACCTTAATATCTGCTGCAGAGCCATCAGTCAGGTTTTTTGCTTCGTTGATCACCGAATTACAGGATGCAATCATGGCATAACATTGCTTAAAAAGCTTATTTGTCGCATTTGTCCCTGTCGAAAGACTCTCATAATAAAAAAGTTCTTTCGTTGAAGTTCCGTTTGCTTTTACTAACCACATATCCGTTCCGGTCTCAGCCACAGATAAATAGTCGGTAGCTGAAAACAGCTGTGAATACAAAGGGGAATAACAATTAGCCTCCAATCCCGACCATGCTGTAAAAGCAGTCAGAGAGGCATCGCCTGCTGCTGGATTATATTCATCCAAACTGCAAGAATTAAGCATGACAACAGCACATATGATGGTTGTCAATTTATAGAATGTCTTTTTCATCTTTTATTAGAATGTTAAGTTTAATCCGAATACTAATTGTTTAGTCGATGGGAAATCAAGGCTACCGTTCATTTCCGGATCATAATCTTTTATCAGGTGGCTTTTTACAATGATCAACGGATTAGTGATAGTTCCATAGATTCGTAATTTTTCAATATGCAGAAATTTACACCACTTATGTGACATAGTATATCCCAAGGTCACATTCTTGATTTTAACGAATGAACCGTCAACAAACGAAAGGGCATAATAGCCTGTCATTTGTTTAACATCACGTGAAGAATTCAAAGCAGGAAAATCATTTGAAGGATTGGTAGATGTCCAATAATTGAAATATTCAGGAAAATTAGTAGTACCCGAATTCGAATACGAAGATAACAATGAATAGTTAATCATCTGACCAAAACGCGCATACATATATACCCCTAAATCAAAACCTTTATAGGTAACTGTATTCTGGAATCCCAATGACCAATCCGGTGAATTATGACCGATAATCTGATAGTCATTTGTACTGATAGCATACTTGTTTAGTCCATTGTAAACCGTTGTAACATCAGTTCCGTCCGTTCCCTTTATGGTTTTGTGATATTGTCCTTCACTATCCCTGACCAACCCCGGTACATCAATTTTTATAGCACCCGGGAGCACTCCAAACACTGCAGCATCGGCTTCTTCACCCTTTTGCCAGACACCTGTAATCTTATAATTATAAAACGAGTTAACCGGGGAGCCGATATGATAAGTATAGCCAGTCAAAGCGTTTGTTACATAATCCTGACTGCCGGATCCCAAAGAAGTTACTTCTTCTTTGTTTTTTGAATACGTGATGGTGGATACCCAATTAAAATTTTTCGATACAATATTTCTAGTCGTCAATGCCAACTCGATGCCTTTATTTCTTGTAGAAGCCATATTAACATTGGTGATATAATTCGTGGCTGCGTCGTATGCACCGCTTGTAACGGGCAAAGACTGTTGCCAGATTACACCATCTGTATTGGTTACATAATAGTCGGCTGTAAAATCTATCCTGTTATTCAGAAATGACATGTCCAAACCTACATTGGCGTTATGAGACCGTTCCCAGGTAAGAAACGGATTCGTTACTGTTTTTGGATAATAATAGTTCGTAAGTTTTTGCCCTGCCAATGTTAAGTTTCCTTGCGCAAGGGTTGACCAGGATGAATAAGCATCAATTCCGGCTGTTCCGGTAACCCCGTAACCAACGCGTATTTTTAAATTATCTAACCAACCTTTTGTAGCCTGCATAAAAGGTTCATCTGATACACGCCAACCTGCAGAAACAGCCGGAAAAGAACTCCATTGTTTTCCTTTGGCTAGTTTGGATGCCCCGTCCTGGCGCATTGAAGCCGAGAAAAGATATCTGCCCAGGTAAGAATAAGATAAACGTTCTATGATGCCGATGCCTTTTGACATAGAATATCCGGAGCCTACTGTTTTGGCTCCTGTTCCTGCTGCAAGATTTGTCCAGTTATAAATATTACTCGTGATTCCATTCACTCCACTCGTCACAGATTCTGATTGATTATAATTATAGCTGCTTACGCCTGTAAAAGTAAATTCGTGATCCCTAGCTATTTTAAAGTTGTAAGTCAGTATATTTTCCCATTTATAGCTGTAATCAGTGCTTCCGGAAACCGTTGCCGAAACCTGGGCTTTTTGTAAATCGGCACTTGCATTTAAAGCACCAGTTCCTAAAGCATCATAAAATTGATAGGAACCATATCCAATATATTGATGGGCATTCGAATAACCCAAAGTTCCATTTAAGCGGGACTCAACAGTCATTCCTTTCAACGGAGTCAGACGAATATAGGGAGTAACATACAATTTAAGTCCAGAATTATTATTCAAATATACGTTACTGTTTTGATCAAGAAGCAAGTTTACCTGCTTATTGTCACCAACTACCGGGTATGGATTAAGATTTCCATTATCATCATATAAAGATCCGTATGGGGAGGCTACTAGGGCACTGTACAGTTTGCTGTATGTTTTGTTCTGCATAGTGTATGCACCCTGAACATTGATACCTGCAGCAAAAAGTTTGTTGATCTGTTGATCAAGACGGATATTGGCAGAAAGTACTTTGTAGTTGTCATTCGTGTATTGACCGTTCTCATTTGAGTAATTTAATGAGAAATATTCCTTGGTCTTTTTTGTGCCATTTGATATGGAAAGAGAATAGTTTTGAACGTTTCCTGTTTGCATTAGAGCTTTTGCCCAATCGATGTTTTGGCCTTTCTGATATGCCGCGTAAACGGCAGGATCTACCAAATCGGTATCATCAATATAAGTTCCGGCTTCCTTACGTGCTAAACGGATCGTATTCATATAACTTTCACCACTGCGCATGGTAGGCAATATGGACGCTCCATTCAAACCCATATAGGTATTAAAGTTCACATTCATTTTTCCTTCCTTGCCTTTCTTGGTTGTGATCATGACAACTCCGTTCGATCCAGAAGAACCATAGACTGCCGTGGAAGACGCATCCTTTAAAACTTCGATACTTTCAATATCATTTGGGTTCATGGTAGAATAATCTCCGGGCATACCGTCGATAATAAAGAGAGGATTTCCTGATGCACTTAAAGAGCGGTTCCCTCGCAACTGCATAGTGACACCTGCGCCAGCCTGACCTGATGATTTAGTGATATCAAATCCGGCAACACGGCCTTGAAGTGCCTCCATAGGATTGCTTGCCGGTGTGAGTGTAATAACATCACTCTTTACTGTAGTTATAGCTCCGGTCAGGTCCCTTTTCTTAACAGTTCCATACCCTATTACAACCACTTCATCGAGGTTTTGGTTATCTTCTTTCAATACAACTATAAGATCGGAACTTACTGGGATTGTTTGAGAGACATACCCTAAATAGGAAAAAGTAAGGGAAGAATTTATAGGAGCTGTAATTGAGAATTTTCCCTGTAAATCAGTTATGGTTCCAATTCTAGCATTTGATTTTAATAGAACTGAAACTCCAATAAGGGGTTCTCCTGAGATGTCTTTTACTACGCCTGTTACTGTTTGTGTTTGTGCAAACAAAGACAAGGAAGTAAATGCAAATAATAAAATCAGATAAGATTTACAGGCATTCCGATTTCGCCGTGCCGTAAAATTTGAGGTGTGATTTTTAAACATTTCTAAGTGATTTAAGTGAATATTTAGTTTTCTGCAATTCGATTTAGAGTAAATTTCTAATGGATGTTAAATCATTGTGACCTCCTTTCTAAATTAAATGATTTTTTTTGATTCTCTTTTCTTCTTTATAGAGTGATGAAAATGGAACCAAACATATAAAATAAAATGATTTATATTTTTAACTTAAATTACAGCGTTTACGTTTAAGTTGTTCCTATTTTTCAATAGATTAAAAAATCTATTGAAAAATCTGACTAATCTGCTGTGAGTGGTTATACTTTTGAGAGAGTAATGGTAATTAAGCCTGCAATAAAAAGAATAAACATGGCTACCAGCAACCCATTGGTTCCCTTTGGGGCTCCTTTGAATTCCTTCCAGACAAATACTCCCCAAAACATGGCAACGACAGGTGCCCCATTCGTCAGGGCATAGGAGATAGTCGGACCTGCTTTCGGGATAGCCATAAAACTAACCACCATACCGGCCATCCAGATAATACCTCCTAACACGCCGGTTAAATGGGTCTTTACATCGCCTTTAAAATAGTCTTTCATGGAAAGCTTTTCTCCCTGGACCGGGTGACGCATGACGAAATAATTGAATATAGGAGTGCTGATCACTGCACCAATGGTAAAGAAAAATACTCCTGAAAAAGGAGTCAGGTTACCTGAGCCGCCCGATACATAAACAGGATCAAGTGACTTTACCACCAAGCCGTAGAAGAATGCAATGGTTACACCGGCCAATAATGAAATGATCAGGCCCTTTGAGGTAGAGCCTTTTTGGCCTGCAGATAGTTTTTTATAGGCCTGCATACAAAAGAAAATGGCAGCCACGATAAGTGCTACACCTGAAAACAGAATGGTTGTATTGTTTCCCTGTGCTCCGGAAATAAAAAAGTTAACCATGATACCCAGTACCCAGGCTAGCCCGCCACCGATAGGAAATCCAACAGCCATACCGGCAATTGCCATGGCAGCCACCAGTAAGAGAGTGCCTAAGTTCCAGACGATACCACCTGCCAGTGCATATAGGATACTGTTTGTGTCAGCCTGGGCAATATCCTGCATAAAACTGCGCCCATCAGATCCGAAGCTACCTAATGTAAAGGCTGCAATAACAGCGGTCAGTAACAAACCCCAGACAAAATCGAAATAAAATAATTCAAAGCGCCACGTTTTTGCTGCCATTTTCTGGGTATTAGCCCAGGAGCCCCAACAGACCATACTAAAGATAAGAAAAACAACCGCCGGGATGTAATTTTGGATAAGAATCATAATGGTAATTTTTAAAAAGTATTAGAATAAGATTGTGTGATATAAGATTCAACATAAGTTAAGTGGAGTGGTTAATTTTCCACTTAACTTATGTTGAAATAATGATTAATTGAAACCAATTAATTAAAGCCTGATCAGATGTGCTTGTACAAATCCCAACCCAGATAACTGTCGATAGCTTCTTCTATGATATCGGCAACATTACCACGGGTCATCCCCACATGATGTTCAAATCCGTTCTTGCACATGTATTTTAGTAGAGTTTGTAAATTATCCACTTGGGAAACAGCTATGCCACCATCCATAGGATAAGGTTCATTCGTAAATTTCCCTTCGCCCAGATACGATTTGATCACTCCCAGAGTGTCATCTGTCGAAATACGGAAAAAGGTAAACGGACCCTCGGTCACTTTTCCTTTTACGGCACCAAACGTATTTACTTTCCCTAATACGTTGCCCAACACACCAAGTGTGCCTAACTCAATATCATTTTTGGTAAAACTCTTGGCAAAGTTCCCGCAATGGGTGCAAACGCATTTGTTCCGGTCTTCTGCAAAGTTATTGTTCCAGTCGAGTAATGCTGAAGGTTGTCCCGATGCCAGCATCAGGGTATACATAGAAACAGCACCGGCCACATCCACTTCACAGGCACTCGGCATGAGTTTTTCGCTCATCATGCTCATGCTCACACATGCGGCGCAACCATAATTCTTTTCGAGAGAATCCCAGCATTGTACTGCCGTGGCATCCACTTCGTTTTCAGCTGTCCATTCGTCCACTGCCAATCCGAAACTTGCCTGAAGAACCAGCTTGTCTTCATATTCTTTCGGTACTCTGGCGTAGGCTTTTATTTCGCTAAGGCGCGATTTCAGAATAGCAGATTCTTTGTCTATTTTCCCGGCGGAAGCAAGGATTTCGGATAAATCAACGGGAATAACCGTAATACCGGTAGCCTGAAGTATCTTTTCACTGGCACGGCAAGTCTGGAAACCTGCAGGACGGGTACCAATGGCACCGACACGGGCTTTCCGTAACCCGTTTACCACACGGCAAACCCCGGCAAAATAAGTCAGGTCCTTCTTGAATTCTTCACTATGGATGGAATACGTGTGAAAGGTAGTGTCGGTAAACGGAATATTATACTGATACAGGTTGTTGCACACAGAAAGCTTGCCGCAGAATGCGTCGCGGCGTTTATCCAGTGTCACTTTGTCATTTTCGTCATCACATGCCTGCACCAGAATAGGTACATTCAATTCGGACAGGCTGATCGAGTTGATAATACCAATTTCAAAACCAAAGTTAGGTAAGGATACAATGATGCCGTCTATTTTATCCCGGTTGGCACGGAATAGGTTAGCACATTTTTTTGCATCTTCATAGGTCTCAATAGATCCAGTCTCGGTTTCCGATTCGTCAAGAATCACATAGTCGTAACCCTGGGTCTTGATTTCTTTCAGCAACGTGGTACGAACATCAGCCGCCAAAGCTGAGTTGAAGTAGTTTCGGGTACCAATGATTAGTCCAAAGGTAAGTTTTTGTTTGTAAGCCATTTTTTTATGTTTTAGATATTACTGGTTTATTTGTTTTTTACTCTTTCTTTCTTCTTTACTCAACACTTGATGCTCAATACTCAATACTCAATACTTGATGCTCAATGCTCAACGCTCGATGCTCAATGCTCAACGCTCGATGCTAATCATTTCATCAAAGTACGTCTGACTGCCCTCGACCATTCAGCATAAAGCACCTCTGTCTTTTCACGCGACATCGTGGGTTCAATGTAGTCATTTTTAGTTCGTAAAGCTGTCGCATGCTTGAAGTCAGTCAACCGTTTAAATGCAAAAGCATTCATCAATATAGCCCCTAATGCAGATGCTTCTTCTACCGGACTCCGGTTGATCTTTGCCTGCAGCATATCCGACTGGAATTGCATCAGAAAATTATTATTTACCGGGCCCCCATCCACGCGCAACTCTCGTAATTCAACCCCCGAATCATTAATCAGTGCCATCAGGTCTTTCACCTGGAAAGCAATCGATTCGAGTGCAGCACGTACAATATGAGCTTTCGTGGTTCCACGGTTCATACCGCAGATCAATGCTTTAGCATCGTTATCCCACCAGGGAGCACCTAATCCTGCAAATGCAGGCACAAAATAAACGCCATCAGTACTGTCAACCGTTTTAGCCAATGTTTCTGTTTCTGCTGCCGACTGTATCAGTTGCAATTCATCCTGCAACCATTTGATGGTCGCCCCGGTACAGTGGATATTTCCTTCGAAAGCATAGAACACCTTTCCTAAAGCTGCAAATCCTATCGAAGTAACCAATCCCTGATGGGCCGGCAATACTTTTTCACCGATATTTACCATGATGGAGGAACCGGTGCCATAGGTTGCTTTTCCCATCCCTACCGAGAAACACATTTGTCCTGCCAATGCCCCGTGCGAATCACCCAGCACACCGGCAATGGGAATCTCAGGTAGCAGGCCATTCATCGTGGTGGTACCGTAAAGGCCATCACATGGCAAAGGGTTGGCAGTCATGGAAGCAGGAATGGTAAAGAGATCCAGGAGTTCGGGATCCCAGTCTAATGTATGGATATTAAACAGCAGGGTGCGGGATGCATTGGTATAGTCTGTGGCATGGACTTTTCCGTTGGTGAAGTTCCAGATTAACCAACTATCCATGGTACCCATCAATAGGTTGCCTTTCTCCGCCGATTCACGTGCCCCGGATACATTATCCAGTATCCATTTGACCCCACTGGCCGAGAAGTAAGGATTGATAATCAGGCCTGTTTTTACAATCACCGATGGTTCATGACCTTGTGCTATCAGGTCTTCACAAATTTTGGTCCCCCGGTTACACTGCCACACGACAGCATTATATACAGGTTTTCCGGTATGCCGATCCCATACCACTACGGTTTCCCGTTGGTTGGTGATAGCAACCGACACCACATCATGAGGGTCTGTTTTGCTTTTTTCAAGTAAAAGGGCAACGGATTTATATGTATTCCGGAGTATTTCTTCCGGATCGTGTTCCACCCAACCGGGTTGTGGGTAGTATTGTTTGTGATCCACGGAGGTGCGGGCAATCAATGCTGCATCTTCATTGAACAACATAGCCTTGGTGGACGATGTGCTTTGGTCAATGGCTAAGGTGAATTTCATTGGCGTTTATTAGATTTAAAAAAAAGTAATGCGTACTATACAAAACCAGAAAGAATCTTTACAGTAATTCAATAAAGACAAACAGGGACTATTCACATAAAAGGCTTTCCCACCCGGTATGCTCGTGAATAACCGACGGTTCAACTTACAGAACCATGGGATATTAAAAGTCCCATGACACAAGTTTTAAAAGAGCTGACCCAAATATCTTTCCGAATTAACTCCTTAAAAACCGTACCCGAAAGCGCTATAATGAAAAGCATTTTATAAAATAGCATTTAAAAAATTCTTTTTATTATAGCGCCTTCGCGTATAAATCAGATAATATGTTTTATTAGAACAGTGTTACTGTTATAACGTATATCGAAACTCCCGGTACTCATTAAAACGAGAGTCTATTTGCACATAGCAAGAGCTGCAGCAAAAATCCCTTCGCTTTCAATCCCATAGTGTTTGAAAATCTGCTGCGAAGTTCCGGTTATTGCATTCTCATCGGGAATACCCAGAATGCGCATGGGTACCGGAATGCTTTGCGATACAATCTCCGCAACAGCACTTCCCAGGCCACCATAAATACTGTGTTCTTCCACGGTAATAATTCTACCTGTTTCCTGCGCTGCTTTTAGCACAATCTCCCGGTCGAAAGGTTTCAGGGTGTGCATATCAATCACGCGGGCACTGATACCTTGTTCGTGGAGTCTTTTCCCTGCCTGCAGGCAATGGTACACAGTTTCTCCGGTACCGATAATAGTCAGGTCATTGCCATCCAGCAACAGATTTGCCTTTCCTATTTTAAATTCTATATTTTCATTTTCATATACATTCGGTACAGCATTTCTTCCAACACGGATATAAACAGGATAAGGATAATCAATCAATTCCTGCACCAGACGTTTGGTCTGGTAAATGTCGCAAGGCAATACAATGTGCATCCCCGGGAAAGTTCGCAAGACTGCAATGTCATGAAGGCTATGGTGCGTAGCACCCAATGCCCCGTAGCTAACTCCTCCGCTCACACCAAGTATTTTAACCGGATTGGCCGAATAAGCCAGGTCTACTTTCACCTGCTCCAGACTACGTGCCACATAAAAACAGGCAGGTCCACAGACAAACACCTTTTTCCCGGCACTGGCTAACCCTGCTGAGACACCTACTGCATTTTGTTCGGCAATGCCCATTTCCACAAATTGTGCCGGGAGTTCATTTGCAAAAGCTCCCAGTGTCACCGAGCCGCGTGCATCCGTTGTTACCGCCACAATATCCCTGTCTTGTTTTGCCGATTCCAGCAAGGTGTCGGTAAACATCTTACGGCACGGAATGGCATTTATATCTTTCGTAGTCATCATTTATTCTTCGTTCAATCTTTTTATTCTCTCATTAATTTCCCTTATAGCCTGCTCGTATTGAGTATCATTGGGTACCCCGTGATGCCATTTGGGAATTTTTTCCATATACGAAACCCCGCAACCTTTCGTGGTATGCGCGATCAACAGGGTTGGCTTTCCTTCACCATACTGAATACTTTCAAAAGCGTCCACCAGTGCTTCCATGTCATTCCCTTCCACATCTATCACGTCCCATCCAAACGATTCCCAGCGTTCCCGCATGGGTTCGAGTGACATCACATCCTCCGTTTTGCCACTTATCTGTAGTTTATTCCGATCGATGATAGCCACCAGGTTATCCAGCTTGTAATGACTTGCCGACATGGCTGCCTCATAAATAGAACCTTCGCCCTGTTCGCCATCCCCCATTAATACAAAGGTATGATAAGGCTTTTTGTCCATTTTGGCTGCCATCGACATCCCTACTCCTACCGGCAACCCGTGTCCCAGCGCACCGCTATTCAATTCAATTCCGGAAACTTTCCTGGTAGGATGCCCGGCAAGGACCGAATTTAATTGTCCGTAGGTGTCCAGCACCTTATCCTCTATAAAACCTGCAGCCGACAATACAGAATACAAGGCTTCCACACTGTGTCCTTTACTCAATATAAAACGATCCCGGTTTTCCATCGTTGGATTTTTAGGATCGATGTTCATGATATGGAAGTATAATGCCGTTTCAATATCAACCGATGAGAGCGACCCACCAATATGTCCCGACTTAGCAGAATAGACTATCTCCACTACCCTACGTCGAATCTTTTCGGCTTGAATCTTCAATGCTTTTATTTTGTCTTGATTTACTTCAATCATGCTCCACTATCTTTCGTTTGTTTTCGTTTGCAAACATAATAATAAATATACGAAAGAACAAGTGATAAGTTTAAATAAATAATTCATTTAACTATTAAGACTGTAATATAAGGAATAAATCATTGCATAGTCAATTTTATCGGGGTTAAATTACCCTGTAAACGGATCATACAACTGATAGATTGTGTTATAAACCGAAACAGTTAAACGGAAATATTTCCGAAAGATTTTAGAATAACTATTTACGTTTTTCTCCGTTTCGATGCATCCGCAGTTTTTGCAAACCTAAACTGATGTACCGCCTTTGTAATTTGCCGGATATAGAGTATCGTATTATCCGGACAAGCAAGCTTAACCTAAAAATCAGAACGGCAGACAGTCCAAGCTTGCGTTTGTTCACAATTGCATACATAAGTCCACTTGTGTCTTAAAATTAATTCTCACCTGTCAATTATTTCCGATCTCTATTCTCTTTTTTTCTCCGGGTTCTCTTCCTTTCCGCTTCTGCATTTGTTTTAGGTTCAACTATGGTTCAATTATGGTTTGACCATGGTTCCAGGATATATACGACGTATATATCACGTATATATCACGCATATACCACGCATATATAATGCATTTATATAGATGCGTAATATATACGTGAATGATAGGTTGTATTTACAGCATATTTCCCGCAAATATATGGTTGAACCATGGTCAAACCATAATTGAACCATAGTTGAACCTAGAATAGATTAAAAACAGGGGCCCGAATAGACCGGTGGATAGATGTTACAGACCCATATAGATATGTAACATCTATATAAGGAGTATATAATGAGATTGCGACACCAATATTCCGAATATGACCGAAAGGTAGAGAAAGGAAGGAGAACCATTGATCGTGAGAGGGAAAAGAGATCTACCTGTCTTACCCGGAAAATCAGTTACCTGTTCCGGCTTCCCGGAAAAGGACAAGTACAAAAAACGGTATTTCAGAAGATTGGCAGGATGCCTATTAAGATAAAAAAACGGATAAAAAGGTTCGTCCTCAGGCTTTAGGAAGCAAATGCAATTGCTTTCACCAGTAAATGCAAGCACAAAGAAGAAAATTTAGCCTTGAGAGACAGAGAGACATGAATAAAAAAAAGGAGGGTGATTATAAACTGTTGTTCAAAGAAGTTGAATATAATTAAATATCATATCCGGTTTTGAGATAGAGAGGGACAAGGTATAACTTATACGGAAAATAGATATCTAAAAAAAGAGAAACCCGTTAAACGAATTTCTCTTTCTTTATTTCTTTCCAGAAGGCGATACTTAGACACGTCTTTCTTTGATTCTTGCTTTCTTACCTGTAAGGGCACGTAAATAATACAATTT
>Ga0302162_10000434_pt1 | contig 11680 bp, 8 predicted proteins | sample I_Fen_E2_2_FD_193501 | JGI IMG/M metagenome (GOLD analysis project Ga0302162, IMG submission 193501) | Peat permafrost microbial communities from Stordalen Mire near Abisko, Sweden - I_Fen_E2_2 | ecosystem: Environmental > Terrestrial > Soil > Wetlands > Permafrost | place: Sweden: Abisko...
TTACATCATTATCCCATTCTAAGTTAAACTTCTTTGCATATTCATCAAAGCTTTCTCCAGCTATACTTGCAGTACTCCAGCTTACAACCTCACTATCACCGTGTTCCCCTAAAACATACGCATGAACATTATTGTTATTTACATTAAAGTACTTACCCATAACATATTTTAATCTTGATGTATCTAATACAGTACCTGATGCAATAACTCTTTCACTCGGAAATCCTGATAATTTATATGTTATATATGCTAATACATCACATGGATTTGATACAACTAATAAAATTGCATTTGGACTTGCTTCTGCAATTTGTGGAACAAAACTTTTAAATATATTATAATTTTTTTCAATTAGGTCTAGTCTAGTTTCTCCTTCTCTTTGTGCTGCTCCAGCTGTGATTATAACAATATCTGAATCCCTAGTCTCTTCAATATTGCCTGCATAAATATTAACTGGTTTTACAAAGGATGTGCCATGAACTAAATCCATAACTTCTCCCATTGCCTTATCCATATTTATATCAAATAGGCATATTTCTGTAGCTACACTACTATTCATTAAAGCAAATGCTGTTGTTGCTCCTACAAACCCTGCCCCTATTATAGATACTTTACGTCTTCTTTCTATCATGTCTAATTTCCTCCTTGATTTTACATTATTAATTTATTATTTCCTACCGCTAAATTTATTATTACTTATTAAATATTTGTCGCTCTTAATTATAAGTAAATAATTTCTCTCGATTGCAAATATTGTTAAATAATGATTATTATTACCGCTTATTATAACTCATTTGAATTTTTTCGTAAATACTATATAATTAAATTTATAAACCTAAGGCATATTAAAAAATAATAACAAGTCAATATGCCTAAATAGTGAATTTATCCGATAGCTAGCATCCGTAACACTCCCACTTCTTTAAGTGGGAGTTAACGGCTGCACGCTCCTGGATAAGTTCAACTAAGATTCAGATGGGGATCAAACCCCACCTGAATCAAGTTTCACTTGATGACTTAGGCATCTTTCGACTATTATTTTATAGATGTTTTATATATAATATGGAGGTACAATTTAATGAAATTATTATTTTTTGATACAGAAACCACTAGTATAAAACCTGGTAGCATATGTCAATTAAGTTACATAACTGTTGATGCTGGAGTAAAACCTCAAATAACTACAGGTAAAAACTTTTTCTTTACAGTTGATGAAATGGATCCTTCTGCTCAAGAAATTCATGGTTTTTCATTAGAAAAACTTTATGAATTATCTAACGGACAATATTTTGAAGATTTAGTTCCAGAATTCATTGACGATTTTAACAATTCTGATTTCCTAATTGGACACAATGTTAATTTCGATATTAGATTTTTAAAACATGAATTATTATCCTTAGGCGAAGATTTTACTCCCAAGAATGCATTCTGCACTATGGCTTATTACAGAGACATATGTAAAATTCCAAAAGCTAACGGAGAAATTAAAAACCCAAAATTGGCTGAAGTAATAGATTGGCTTAATATTTCAACTGATCAAATTGTTCAAACATCTGAAAAGTTATTTGAAGGTAGTGGAAATTATCACGATGCACGATTTGATACAGCGGCAACTTATTTAACTGTTATAGAGGGCTTAAAAAAGGGTCATTTCCCTAAAGGATACTTTACAAATATTTTCAAATCAAAAAAATAAAATATTTTTATAATTAACACCTTAATGAATGAATCATATACTATATTAATGATTCATTCATAACCTTAATTATTTGCGTTCTATTAAATTTTATACCGAGGTGATAAAATGAAAAAATATGTTTGTGAAGTATGTGGGTATATTTATGACCCTGAAGTTGGCGATTGTGATGGTGGCATTAATCCAGGTGTAGACTTTGACGATTTACCAGATTATTGGGTCTGTCCTATATGTTCTTTTAACAAAGATAATTTTTCTATTGAAATTTAATTGCCATACATCTATATCTAATTGAAACCTCAAAAAGACTATAAGATTATTTTTCTCCTATAGTCTTTTTTATTGTCCATATTAGGCACAATCAAAAAAATAACAAGTCCATCTGCTAGCCTATTTGGTATTTGTTATTTTCTCTCATGTGCCTTAAATAAATTAATGAGCCAAAGATGCTTAATTGAATATCTCTTCTTGATACTTCTTTATAAGTTCTTTCTCCATAGCTTTTACTCCATCTAATGGATAATTAATTCCTAAAACTTCATATTTGTTTACGCCTAAAACATGATAAGGCAATAATTCTACTTTTTCAACATTTGGTATTGTATCTATATATACCTTAAGTTTTTTTAGATGATCTTCTCCATCTGTTAACCCCGGTACCACAACATGTCTTATCCATATCTTAGTATTATTTTTCTTCATTGCTTCTAAGAATCTTAATGATTCATCAATTTCCATACCTGTAACTTTTTTATATCCATCACGAGTAAAATGTTTTACATCAAATAACACTAAATCTGTATATTTTAATATTTCATCATAATCACCAAATCCATATCCTGATGTATCAAGGCATGTATGTATACCTTTGTTTTTACATAGCTTTAATGTTTCAAGAAGGAATTCTGGTTGCCTTAAAGGATCTCCACCTGAAAATGTAACACCTCCACCGCTACTTGCAAAATAAGTTTTAAATCTTTCTAATTTCTTCACTAAATCCTCTGGAGTATATTCTTCACCTCCATTAGATGTCCAAGTATCAGGATTATGACAAAACTTACATCTTAGTGCACATCCTTGAAGAAATACTACTACTCTTATTCCAGGACCATCTACAAGGCCCATTGATTCTATTGAATGAACTCTTCCTTTAATCATAACTACCCCTTCTTTCAGTTAAAAGTTAACAATTAACAGTTAACAATGATGGTGCAATTTCCTTCGGAAATTAAATGATTATAATAAATAGAAATGCCAACACATTTCTATTTATTAATTATTATTTATTTCAAATCCCTACGGATTTGTTCCTTACCTGTTACCTGTTAACTGTTCATTGTTAACAGAATTAAATACTTTCATGGAATGTTCTGCTTATAACTTCTAATTGTTGTTCTTTTGATAATCTACTAAAGTTAACTGCATATCCTGAAACTCTAATTGTTAGTGTTGGATACTTATCTGGATTTTCCATAGCATCAATTAATGTTTGTCTGTTAAGAACATTAACATTTAAGTGATGAGCTCCTTGAACAAAATATCCATCTAAAATTGCAACTAAGTTACTAACTTTTTGGTGTTCATCTTTTCCAAGTGCATCTGGAACAATTGAGAATGTATTAGAAACACCATCTTGGCATATTTCATTATATGGTATTTTAGCTACTGAATTAAGTGATGCTAATGCTCCATTTACATCTCTACCATGCATTGGATTAGCTCCTGGAGCTAGTGGTTCACCCTTCTTTCTACCATCTGGAGTTGTACCTGTCTTTTTACCATACATAACATTAGATGTAATTGTAAGTGCTGATAATGTATGTTTCGCATTTCTGTATAATGGATGTTTCTTAAGTTCATTTGAGAACTTAGTAACTAATGCTACTCCTAAATCATCTGCTCTATCATCATCATTTCCGTATTTAGGGAATTCGCCTTCTACTTCAAAATCGATAGCTATTCCTTCTTCATTTCTGATTGGTCTAACCCGAGCAAATTTAATAGCTGATAACGAATCTATAGCAACTGAAAGTCCTGCTATCCCAAATGCCATTAATCTTTCTACTGATGTATCATGAAGTGCCATTTGACTAGCTTCATAAGCATATTTATCATGCATACAGTGAATAATATTCATTGTATCTACGTAAACTTTAGCAACATATTCCATTACCTTATCATAATTTGCCTTAACTTTGTTAAAATCTAAAATTTCTTCATCTGTAAGTTTTTGAATTCCTGGCACTACTTTAATACCCTTTAATTCATCAACTCCACCATTTATAGCATATAATAATGATTTAGCTATATTCGCTCTAGCTCCGAAGAATTGCATTTGCTTTCCGACCTTCATAGCAGATACACAACAAGCTATAGCATAATCATCTCCATAAACTGGTCTCATAACTTCATCACTTTCATATTGAATAGCATCTGTCTTTATTGAGATTTCTGCACAATATTTCTTGAAGTTCTCTGGCAATTTATCTGACCATAAAACAGTAAGATTTGGTTCTGCTGATGTTCCTAAGTTTATTAATGTATGAAGATATCTATATGAGTTCTTTGTTACAAGTGACTTACCATTGATACCCATACCACCAATTGATTCAGTTACCCAAGTTGGATCTCCACCAAATAATTCATTATATTCTGGAGTTCTTAAATGTCTAACTAATCTCAATTTTATTATAAGTTGATCAACCAATTCTTGAGCTTCTACTTCAGTTATTAATCCAGCTTCTAAATCTCTTTCAATATATATATCTAAGAAAGTAGAAGTTCTTCCAAATGATGTTGCAGCTCCATTGTTTTCTTTAATACCTGCTAAATATCCAAAGTATAAAGCTTGAACTGCTTCTTTAGCATTTTCAGCTGGCTTTGAAATATCTACTCCATATCTAGCAGCCATTGATTTTATGGCACTTAATGCTCTTATTTGTTCATTGACTTCTTCTCTTTTTCTTACTAATTCATCAAGCATATCGCCATTTAAATTATCAAGATCTATTTTCTTTTCTTCGATTAAATAATCAATACCATAAAGTGCAACTCTTCTATAGTCGCCTATTATTCTTCCTCTACCATAAGCATCTGGAAGACCTGTTAAAAGTCCAGCACTTCTTGCTGCTCTGATTTCTTTGGTATAAGCATCGAATACTCCTTCATTATGAGTTTTTCTATATTGTGGAAAATATTTTTCTATATTTTCGTCTAATTTATATCCATATTCTTTTAGTGAACTTTGAACCATTCTAAATCCACCAAATGGGTTTACAATTCTCTTAAGTGGAGCATCTGTTTGAAGACCAACTATAACTTCATTATCTTTATCTATATATCCTGGGGAATAATTGTCAATCCCTGATACTACATCAGTAGATACGTCAATAATTCCCTTTTTAACTTCTTCAACTATTAATTCATATGCCTTTTTCCATACTTTATCTGTTTTTTCAGTTTTATCTTCTAGAAAGCTTGAATCACCTTCGTATAATTTATAATTTTTTTGTATAAAGTTTCTTACATCTATACCTTCTTGCCAAGTTCCATCTTTAAAACCATTCCATTGTTTAAACATTTGTTATCCTCCTTTATACTTTGCAGTAAAAAATTCGTTACTTTTTAGTTAATTAACTTATGCTTTTATTGTATCCATTAATTTATCCCTTGTCAATGATATCTTTTATCAATTAATATTAATTATCACCGTTTACAAAGAAATATATTCCTCCTAAAAATTATTTTTACTAAACAAAATTTACTTCTTAAAAAAATAAGAAAGCCGACTATCCAGGCTTCCTGCCCAGACGGTCGGCTTTCTTATAGTCATACTTCATGTGGTAAACCCACTTCCGTCAGTCATATGACTAGATTTCTTGTCATCATAATACTATGTACCAATTAATTTGTCAATAAAAATCAATTCATTTTTATCAGTTAATCCATATTTTATTGTATACATGAATTCAGTTTTTTCCATTATATTACGTATCACTTATTGTTTTTCAAATTATTATTTAATTTTAAAAATATTAATTGAATTTTTCAAATTATGATTTATACTTTAATATAAATCAAATAATATATATTAAAGTTTTAATTTACTTTATATATTTGAATTATCAAATTGTTTCACATATCATGTCAATTGTTTTTTTCATTTATAACATAAATTTAACATTTATAAAAATGAATTGACACAAACTGATGGTATAATTTTCTTACAAAATTAATTTTTCTGATAATTAGCATCCTTAACACCTTGAGCCCGGTACCCTTTTTAGGATACATTGGCCCTTGTGATTACACGGTGGCCCTTATGTGTACAATTGCCAATTGATACTTGATATTATAATTTCTTCTAAACTTATGGTAGAAGAAATTGTATTTCTATAAAAAAATCCACGTGAAGCTAAGAATCGCTTTATACATAATTAGAAGGAGAGACAAAACATATGCAAAGGAATGTAAAAACATACATTTTTTCTTTTTTGGGAATAATTATCTCTATATTTATAATTTGCCAAGCCCTTTCTTATTATAATTTTTTTAGAAATGATTTAATTATTATAAATAAGACTGTATACTCTAACTTGCTTCCTGGAAATAGCTTTAAAAGTCACTACACTGCAAAAATTAAGTTTACAGACAGACCTGTAACAAAAGTTAATGATGTAAGCTTAAATATTTTAAATGAAACAAATATTACTAATGTACCTATGTTACTTAAAGCTCAAAGATATTATATTCCTATTAATTTTATTTGTAAGAAGCTTAATTATACTATTGATACTTCTGACGGTTCTATTTCATTATCTAATGATGATACTAAAATAGAACTAACTGAAAATTCTTATACCAAAAATTCTCAGACAGGCTCTCTTCGTGGTAATTTAATAAATAGTAATGGAACTAATTATATTTCAATCTCAGATATAGAAGAACTTTTTAATTTAATTGCTATATTTGATTTTAAAAATAATAGTATTAGTTTACTTCCTAGCAATGTTAAAGCACCTGAAGATTCTTCAGTATTGTATACTGACAAAATTGCTTTAATTAGATTTGAAGACTTTGCTTGTGGGTATACAAATACTGTAGACAAAAATCAAGCAAAAGTAAAATGCATGGCGGATCTTCTATATTCTCAAGGCATGAAATTTCATGTTGGTTGGATTCCTAGATTTATGTCTCCTCCAGACAATATTGATAATAACCTATTAACAAATGATAATATAACAAATGTAGGATTTGTTAACGTGCTTGACTATATAGTTAATAAAGGCGGAGAAATTGGACTTCATGGTTATACTCATCAACATGCTGATGAGATAAGTGGATCTGGCGAAGAAATGTCTAAAGATGTAAATAACACTATTCCAGAAACCAAAGCTATAATTGAAAATGGAATTGATACTGCAAGTGCTTTAAATATTCCTATCTCCTTTTACGAAAGCCCTCATTATAGAGAAACTGAGCTTCAACGAAACGTTATTGCAGAATATTTTCAATTTATATATGAACCTTTTGATTATTCACACAAAAATATATATACACCTGACGATTATCACTTATATGTCCCAGCGCCTTTAGGACGTGTTCATGATTCAGATGCTTCAGATATAATTAAGGGACTTAATGATGATAGCCCTGATGTACTAAATAGTTTTTACTATCATCCATCTATTGAAATAGATTATATAAATTTTAATACTCTAGGCAACAAACTAAATGTAACCTTTGATCCAAAGTCACCATTACAACAAATAGTTAAAACTCTTGAATCTGATGAATATACAACAGTTCATATTGATGAACTAAAAGATAAATAAGAAAATCTATACTTTACTTGGGTATTGTTAAATACCGATACCCAAAGTAAAAATTAGGGTTAAGTATATAAAATGCCGAAATAAAGGTCGTACATTTGTTCGGGTTACTGAGGATTTAGCTGTGAATTTCTATCAATAGAAGTTTCCCCATTTAAGCATGCTCCCAATATTCATTGGGACAAGCAAAAATGGAACAACTTCTACGGAAGAAATATCTACAGCTAAATCCTCTGATGTAACGCCTCCACAAAAGCATGACCTTAATTTCTGGTGTATATATTACATTTAAGATATAATTTAAATTTAAAATTGGGTATCTATATATGAAATACTTAAAGTGTAGCAATTAAAGTTTAGTACATTACTGCAAGTTTTTTTATTTCGCTCCGTATTGTTTGTAATAGTCATCAATTCTTGCTTTTATTTCATCCGTTATAAGTATGTTTCCGTTGATTTCCCTATTATATAGATATTCTATAACTTCAGTCATAGTAACTATAGCACAAGTTTTAAATCCAAATTTCTCTCTAATTTCAACTAATGCTGATTGCTCTCCTTGACCTCTTTCCATTCTATCTACTGATATTATAAGTCCCTTAACATTAACATTTCCTTGACTTTTTAAGATAGGCATAGTTTCATAAATTGAAGTTCCTGCTGTTGTAACATCTTCAACTATCAATACTTTATCCCCATCTTTTAATTTGCTTCCTAAAAGGATTCCTGTATCTCCATGATCCTTTACTTCTTTTCTATTTGAGCAATATTTAACATCAATATCGAATGAAGTTGAAAGTGCTATTGCTGTTGTAACACCTAATGGAATACCTTTATATGCAGGTCCAAATAATACATCATAATCGTCTCCAAAATTTTCATTTATAGCTTCTGCATAAAATTCTCCAAGTCTCTTTAATTGATTTCCTGTTTGATAATTCCCTGTGTTTACAAAGAAAGGAGTTTTTCTTCCACTCTTAGTGACAAAATCTCCAAATGTTAATACTCCACATTCTATCATAAAATCAATAAATTCTTTTTTATAAGCTTTCATCCTTAATTCCTCCGTTAATTTTATTTTTTATAATAAAGTGGCTGATGCCACTTATCCTTGAAATACAAACTTTAACTTTATACATTTTTCATAGATATAAAAAATCTTCCTTTTATTTAAAGGAAGACATAATACGCCTAAGAATATATAACTTCCTTACTGACTTCACGAATCAATTTAAAGGGGTTTATTTTTTTATTATCAATAAGATACCATCAAATCTTATTATTGTCAATTCAAACTCATTTATTCATTGTTTCTACATCTTAATTATTTCTACAAAAAAAACAAAAATGTTTTTGATAAAATTAATTTTCAATATTTTAAATATATTTTCATTTATTACTAACAGATGCTAATAAAGATGACTTCTATTTAATGTAGAAATCATCTTTAGCTTTAATGTTTTTAATCATTTACCTTTTAGTTATATGTTCAATAAACTTCTTAAATAGCTGTCCAACCACCATCAATTGATAATAATTGTCCTGTAGTATAGCTAGATGCATCTGATGCAAAATAAACTACAGCTCCATCCAATTCTCCATTTCTTCCTGTTCTTCCCATTGGACAATAGGTTTTAATAACTTGTTGAAAACTCTCATCTCCAATTACATCACTTGTCATCTCGCTTTCAAAATAAGCAGGTCCAATAGCATTAACTGTAATATTGTGTTGTGCCCATTCATTTGCCAATGACTTTGTTAACATTTGTACTCCACCTTTAGTAGTGCAATATGCACTAAGAGGTAAACCAGTCATTGCAACATTACTATGAATAGAACCTACATTAATAATCTTTCCATATTTATTTTCAATCATCACTTTTCCAACTTCACGAGCAAAATAGTAAACACCATTTAAATTTACCTTGATCATGGTTTCCCAAGTTTCATCAGATTGTACTTCTGCTGGTTCAAACAAACCAATCCCTGCATTATTTACTAAAATATCAATAGTTCCAAAATATTTTTTAATTTCAGAAACTGTAGCCTTTATATCATCTACTTTCATTACATCACACTTTACTGCTAGACATTTTACTCCAAGTTCTTCTATTTCTTTCTTTACAGTTTCTAATTTTTCAACCCTTCTAGCAACAATGGCTACATTTGCGCCTTGTTTTGCTAGTGCCTTAGCAAATTGAACACCTAATCCCGATGATGCCCCTGTTACTACTGCAACCTTGCCTGTTAAATCAAATAATCCTGCCATAAAAATCTCCCCCTTAATAATAGTTCTATTTTTACTAAAATTATACAACTAATCCTATTTCAAATCAATATATCGTTTACATTATTATAGTTATAGACTTTAACTTTCATGGATGAGTGTATTTAGGTTTGCTAATTTAATCTTTATCATTCCTTCACTAACTAAATTATCATATTCCTATACAGAACATATTATCTTTATATAATAGAAAAGAAGAAATGTGAAACTATTTTTTACTTCAATAATTTCTCACTTCTTCAAATAATTAATTTATATAAAATTAGTATTTTGCCTCTAGATAATTCCAACTATTTCGTTTATATCTTTTATGCCTTGTTCTTTTAGAAAGGCTTCCATTTCTAAAATAATTTCTTTTCCCGCCATAGGATTTACGAAGTTAATAGTTCCAATTTGAATTGCACTAGCTCCTGCCATCATAAATTCAATAGCATCTTTTCCACTTGCAATTCCTCCAAGCCCTATTACTGGTATATCAACAGCTTTAGATACTTCATAAACCATTCTAAGTGCTATTGGTTTTATTGCAGGACCTGAAAGACCTGCTGTTATGTTATTGAATACTGGCTTTCTCTTATATATATCTATAGCCATTCCCTTTAATGTATTTATAAGTGAAATTGAATCTGCACCAGCTTCTTGACATTTAAAAGCCATCTCTACTATATCTTCTGCATTAGGCGATAATTTAACCATTAATGGCTTTTTAGATATAGCTTTAATTTTTTTCACTACGTCATAAGCTACATCTGATTTAATTCCAAAAGCCATTCCACCATGTTTTACATTAGGACAAGAAATGTTAAGCTCAATCATGTCCACATCTGTATCATTAATTTTAATTACAGCTGCTTCATAATCTTCTAAACATCCACCACCAATATTAGCTATGACATTAGTTCCTAGTTTTCTCATCTTAGGGAGTTCATTTTGTATAAATGAATCTATTCCTGGATTTTGTAATCCTACTGAATTCATCATCCCAGATGGGGTTTCATATACTCTAAGGCCTTCGTTTCCCTCTTTAGGATTTATTGTAAGACCCTTTGAAGATATTCCTCCAAGGATTCCAACATCATAAAAATTATTGTATTCTCCACCAAAACCAAAGGTTCCTGATGCAGCAATTACAGGATTCTTAAATTCTACTCCATTAATGTTTACTTTCATCATTTCATTATTCCTCCTCTGGCTTCTTATAATTCCACATAATATCCATCAAATATTGGACCATCTTTGCAAGTCCTCTTATTCCCATCTTTTGTTTTGCAAGTACATACTAAACATGCACCAACTCCACATGCCATATGCTTTTCCATTGATACATATATATTAACATTCTTTTCTTTACAGATTTCTATAACTTTTTTCATCATACTTTCAGGTCCACAACATAAAACTGTATCATAATCTTCTGGTTTTAAAATATCTGTAACAAAACCTTCATGCCCATGCTTCCCTGTGTTTGTAGATATATGAACTGCATTTACATATTCTTTTAATTCATCTATCAAATAAATTTCATCTCTAAATCCTACATATAAATCTATTATTTGATTTGCATTCTTTTCTCTTAATCTCTTTGCAAGTTCTAACATAGGTGCAGTTCCTATTCCTCCTGCAACCAATGCAACTTTATTATAATCTTTTTCTAAATCAAATCCATTTCCAAGAGGTCCTGTTAAGCTTATTTCATCATTTTCTTTAAGCTTCCTATATTCTTTAGTTCCATCCCCTACTACTGCATATAAAAATGTTAGCTTATTTTCAGACTTTTCACATATACTTATTGGTCTTGGAAGGAATGTTGCCCCATTAAGTTTTAACATATAAAATTGTCCTGATTTTATTTCGCTGTTATCCTCT
>Ga0302162_10000436_pt1 | contig 11672 bp, 12 predicted proteins | sample I_Fen_E2_2_FD_193501 | JGI IMG/M metagenome (GOLD analysis project Ga0302162, IMG submission 193501) | Peat permafrost microbial communities from Stordalen Mire near Abisko, Sweden - I_Fen_E2_2 | ecosystem: Environmental > Terrestrial > Soil > Wetlands > Permafrost | place: Sweden: Abisko...
ATTTGAAAACTCTGGACCAATATTCGGATGGAAGCAAATTATGGCACAATTTATTATTATTTTTGAACTAAGATGGAATATCAATTAATTATCCTTTCTGACACAGTTTATTGAATAGACCCGGCTTTGGGAGTTTAGAGACTCCTTGATACAAAACCGACAGCTAAAAACGAAAATAAGTGCTGTAACTTGACAGTTGATGGAAGCACTACACACTTTTACTACGCTCTATCTACTCCTGAAAACGAAGCAACTCCACTTCTACCCTATAAGATAGAATATCGTAATTAGCAGCTTATTCTACCTCTCGTAGCAATAAACAACTATTTTAAAAATTAATTAAAAGATACGTTGTTAATGCGATAAATTGTTTCTACCTTTGGGGCTGAATTTTAATTAAAAAAGAGAATAAATACATCGCCTAAAGTGGAAATATGCGAACTAGTAGTTCGCATACACAGCTAAATAAGGAATATGTGCAATTAGAGTTCGTATATATGCAAGTTATGTGGCATTTTAAAAAAATAAAGATATGGGATTGACAATCAATCTTGAGGGTGAGAATGGGAATGTTTACGAAACAATCCACGACAATGAGGTTTTATCTGAAATTCTCCCTGATTATAATGATAAAAGTTCTTATTGTTTGAGATTTGTTGATTTATATGGAGATACAACTTTTAATAATCTACAAATGAATGAATTGATTCATGAATTAGAAACTATTCGAGAAACTACTGATTCTAATGAGAAATGTGAATTAATTGAACAATTATTGAGACTTTCTAGTGAGTGTAAAGAGCAAGTCCACTTATATTTGAAATTTTATGGAGACTAACAAAGTGAAAGAAAGAAGTGAATCATATGTGTATTTTGCTCTTAAAGGAGATGATTTTGACCCCAAAGATATTACGAATAGATTAAATATTGAGCCTACTCAAGCATGGAGAAAAGGAGACAAAGGACAATATGTTGAGAAACAGAATTTTTCCACTTGGCAATTATCGACTGAAAAAGGGAAAGAATATATTGAAATAGATAAATTAGTAACTGAGATTGTAAAGAAACTTATTGACAAAATTGAAATTATAATTGAGCTGAAAAAAGAACTTAAATTAGAATCAGTTTTAGAGATAGTATTGTATGTCGACACAAATCCTGACCAATCGACACCAGCAATTGGACATGATTTGGAAACAATTAATTTCCTTTACATGACACAAACTATAACTGATATAGATATTTATAAATTTGACTCGAAGATTGAAGAATAAAAAAACGACCACATAACACACGCTCTTAGGTTCATTGGCTCCCTGACGTGCATTCAGCAGGTTTTGCTTCCGCATTCACTTTGTCCGTCAACCGACGGACAGCGAACGCTCCCGCAAACCACCAAATGCCCATAGCCTCGGTCGTTAGCAGTAAGCATAAAAAAAAGAAAATGAAACTGTTCGACTTTATAAAACGAAAACAACTGACCGACTTCTCGCCAGAGCAGACAATGAGACGTTTGGTGGAATACATGCCTGAGTTTTACAAAACTCACAGACAATTTGTGAACTCAATCGGCTTTTTAGAGCGCAGTGAGTGCGAACTTGCACTTGAAAGTTTGATTGAACTTGCAAACGAGACTGGACACTATTTCTCAGAAGAATTTTGGTTTGAACTCGCTAAGTCTGCTGACAAAATGAATCTTAAAAGCCAAGGAATATTTTGCAGACAACAAATAGAACGAAATGAAAGAGAAATTAATATGACAACACCATTTGGGTGGACAACTATTAAGATTGATGATAATCATTTTCAACACTATATTGCTGAGAAACTAAATGAAGAATCGACTGAGAAACGAAGACAAAAAGACAACGTTGTGAAACTAATAAATAAAGATGGAGTTCACTTGAAATCCCATGGAAGAACTGGATATCTTTATATTGTTGACAAAGGTAAGGTTTGTGAAGTTGGGTTCGAGTTGGGTATAAATGGCCTAATTTTATATTTTGACAGTTTACTAGACTGGTCTTTACCAACAAAAAAGCTATTGTCAGATAAAGAAAAAGAAGAAATAAGAAACTGTATTACAGACTGGGCGAATAAAACAAAAAACGATATTGAATTTGACGACTGAAACAAAAGAGTTGCCCATAACACACGCCTCTGTTCATTGGTTGGCTGACGTGCACTTAGCAGGGTTTTGCTCCCGCATTCACTTTGTCCGTCAGCTGACGGACAGCGAACGCTCCCGCAAACCACCAAATGCCCATAGCCTCGGTCGTTAGCAGTAAGCATAAAAAAAAGAAAATGAAGAAAATTTTACTGGCAATACTCATTTTTTGTACTTCGACAACTTTCGGACAAGACACAAAAAAGATTGAAAAAGATTTGCTAAAACACTTAAAGAAAATCAATTACTGGGCTGAATCTGTAGACAAAGGAGGAAGTGTGAGTCCAACCGACTCACTTGACAAAGAAAATGACATATTTCAGCGAAAGTTGCTAAGTTATACCGCAAAGCAACCTGCGACGTTAACTTACGACTTTAAAGAATTACAAAAAGAACACTTGACTATTGCTTCGTCAGCCGACAAGAAATTCAGAATCTATTCTTGGGACACGTGGCTTGGAGGAACTATGCACAACTTTGAGAATGTTTATCAATTCCAAACAGGCAACAAAGTATCTTCAAAAAGTCTCAGTGAAAAGAGACAGGATGGTGAGCCAGAAAGTTGGTTCTCTGACATTTTTACATTAGGCATTAATAGCCGAAAAATTTATATCGGATATTTTCATGCAATTTATTCTTCGAGTTCGGTATATCAAGGCATTAAACTATTTGATTTGACAAATAATCGTCTAAACGATGAAGTTCGATTGATTAAAACTAAAACAGGACTTAAGAACGAGTTAGGATTTGAATTCGATTTTTTCTCTGTTGTAGACAGAAAAGAAAGACCAGTTAAACTTATCTACTTTGACAACTCGACAAAAACAATTAAAATTCCTGTTGTGACAAGCAAACGAAAAGTTACGAATAAATTTCTGACTTATAAATTTACAGGACAATTCTTTGAAAAACAATAAAATGCCTACTGCTAACACACTCTCTATGTTCATTGGCTCCCTGACGTGCATTCAGCAGGTTTTGCTTCCGCATTCCCTCCCTCCGTCAGCTGACGGACAAATGCCCATAGCCTCAGTTTCTATAGGGCAACTTTATAAAAAAAAGACAACATGAATAACGAAAACTTGATAAAAATAAAGGGCGGTTCATACGACGACATAAAAAAAGCGTTGCAACAGTGGATTATGCTATATTCAAGGGATTTGGAGAGTAACATAAAATTTGAACTCTACAAAATCGGACAGGAAAACTATTTAATCGCTGCTGACAAAAGACTAAATAATGAGAAATTCAATTTTCTAATTAATTACTTGCGTTATCCGGAAGGGATTAAATATAACATTAGTATTGAGGGCTATTCAACAGTACTAGACGAAAAATTATATCCTAAAAACCTATTGAATAAAAAAATAATTGTTTACGTGCCTGACAATGATAAAGAATACGACAATGTGTTTGTGACAACAGAAGATAACGAAACGTTTAAAATCGACTTTGGTGGTAAAGTTATGCGACAAAATGAATCAAAGACATTTTTTATTCAAGACATTGACACAACTTTGCTTCAGCGACCGGAAAAAATTGTTTTAAATAAACAGGAACTTGCCGAAATAGAAAAAGAGAGATCAGAGAAAAACCTTAAGAAAAGGTTCAGAATCGTTCTTGCACTTATAATTATTGTCGCAGCAATCAATAGTTTATCTCTATTTGTAATACCACATAGTGAGATTGCAACAATCTCGACATTTATACTCGTTTATATTGTAGGAGTTTGGTTTCATTGGGATTATAAAATGTTACGAATAGACAAATATTATATCTACAGTTTCATAGTTGCTATTGTGGATTTATTTTATGGTCTTTTGATTAGAGAGCATTTATCTGACAATGATATAATTTTATGCTATGGTTTTTATTTTCCAGTCATATATTTAATCGTACAGAAACCATTAAGGTTATTTTTTAAACGAAAATTTGATAGAGAGCCTATTATCGAAAGAGATTCTTCATTGTGGGATGGAGCTTACGGAATAGCACTCATTTTTCTGACTGTTGGGATAGTTTCTATAATTGCTAATTTGACATAAAAAAGAAAAAACGACCACCTAACACACGCTTTTATTTATTGGCTGGCTGATGCGCATTTCGCATGTGTTACTCCCGCATTCACTTTGGCGCACCTTTGTCAGAATCAGAATTTTCAGAATAAAAGAATTTACAGAATAAGAGTCCGGATGTGAAAAAATCAGATATACAAAAGACATATCTTTATTATGTGAATTTAAAAATTTCATAAAACTTGTCCGTCCACCGAAGGATTCTGATTCAGACAAAGGTGCAAATTGACGAAATGAATCCGCCAAACAAGGGAATTAAAAGAAATATATACATGGAGAAATTAGAAATCACTGGTGGAGCAAGAATTGGGTTGGCACATGCAACCTGGCCTTTTGCGAAATTTAAAGTAAGTAAAGACAAACTGGAATTAAACGCTTCAATTGTTGGAAATCTTGTATTCCAACCGAATGATATTATTTCCATTGAGCCATATAGCAAGTTTTCTTTTTTGAGTAAAGGATTAAAAATAAATCACAGAATAACTAATTATGACAGTGAAGTGATTTTCTGGACATTCGAGAACCCTTTGACTGTGATAAATCAAATTAGACAAATAGGTTTTTTTGATAACATAAATAGTTCGGCTAATATCACTGAAACTGCAACCATTCAGCAGCAACAACAAATTGGAGGTTTTCCAATCAAAAAGAATGTGGCCATTGGGTTAGTTGCTTTATGGAATATTTTATTTATAGCTGACTATATTGGTACTGCGACTTCTGAAGAGAACCCTTTACCAGTTGGTATTGGGGCGACAATTGCTGTTGCGGCACTCTTTTTAGGTTCGGTTCTTGCATTAAAGTCAAAGGATTTCAGCAAGCTTATACTAAAAGAAGGGAAAGAGATAGAGGATATAAAAAAGTTCCTTTATTTCTTAATTCTTTTTAGCGGTTGTGTGTTGCTTGTATCTGTGATTTCCAGAATTGTGTAACAAAAACTGTGACTGCCTTTCACACGCCTCGAGTGCTATGTCGCACATCCTGGTTTTGACCAATCATTGACATGATATTTAACGACAAAACGCAATACGGATATTAAATTTATACTTTATGAAAAAGACAGTAGCTATTATTTTTCTATCAGCATTATTGATTTCGTGTGTTTCTACTAAAGACTATGGGAGATTAACGGATAAAATTCAATATATGCAAAAAATTGATTCTTTGAAATCAGAAATTGCACAATTGAAAATGAAGAACGCGACTGATTCTTTAAGGTTGTTGTTAGGATTTTACAAAAGTAAATCAGCCGAACTGAATTTTGAAAAACACAAAACCTTGTTGACCTATCCCGAAAAACCGAAAGTTGAAGGAGAACAAATAAAAACTCCGTATATAAAAGTGTTTGCGGAGCCAAATGTTACGGGAACTTTCAAGGATGAAAGAGATGGTCAAACATACAAATGGGTTAAGATTGGGAATCAAATATGGATGGCTCAGAATATGAATTATGTTACAGAGACTGGTTGTTGGTCGTACAATGATGATGCTTCAAATAGAAACAAATACGGACTACTATACAACTTTTATCAGATTAAATTGGCATGTCCTAAAGGTTGGCATGTACCCACAGAAAAAGAATGGGCGGAACTGGAAGCTACTATAAAATCAGGTACTGCTGATTTGCAGAGTGGAACAGGAAATGGCTATGATGCCAATTGTTTGCTGTATGGAAATGATAGCGGATTTGATATTCTGTTTGCAGGTATTCATCGTCAGGGACATAATTACTCTGATTTAGGACAAAGAGCGTGGTTTTGGACTGCTACAAGGATTGATAACCCTATACATGTTCGAATCGTTGAAAAAACGACGGGGAGAATCAAACCCAGTGAATTAGGAACTGCTTACAGTCTGAGTTTAAGATGTGTAAAAGATATGTGATAGGGGATAAGATTTTTTTTAAATCGTAAATATAAAGAGAAGAGACAAAAGAAAGAATCCGTGAGCTTACGGACAAATGCCAATACCCTCGGGCGATAGCGATCAAGCTAAAAAACAGTAACTTTATAACATGAAACGTACTTTACTTTTGATAACGCTAATATGGATTAGCTCATTCGGTTTTTCTCAGACTTATAATCTGAAGATTTCGAGCTATGTAACTTTTCTTGAGAAACAGAATATTTCAGCAAAAGAGTACATTTTTGACTTATTTAAGCAATACGACATTGTCATTCTTTGTGAACGTGACCATGCAGAAACTACTCAATATAAGTTGATACTTGACATCTTGGGCGATAAGCGATTTACTGAAAACATTGATAATGCCTATTTCGAAGTGGGAAATGCAGCATATAATGACACATTGAACCGCTTTCTACAAAACTCGTCATTAAGTTCAAAACAAGTGTCGCAATCTATAATGTCTATGCAGCGAAATATTTTTCCTGTTCTTTGGGAAAAATCAGTTTATTCTTATCTCTTAAACGGAGTTTATAATATCAATAACCAACAACCAAACGAGAAAAAGATTCATATCTATGGATTAGATGAGTCTGTTATGTGGGAGACTGTTACTAAGGAAGATATACATTTGTTGGTTTCACATGCAGCAGAAAGAGATAGTATCTTAGCTGATAACTTTATACACTATTACAAAAATAGTAAAACAAAAAAAGCATTAGTTGTTTTAAATTATAGACATGCATTTCTCCGTGACCTTCCTAAACAGAATGCAGGACGGTTTATTGCAGATAGATTTAAAGGAAAAGTAGCCAATGTATATCTAAATTCTTTTGCGCCATTCAGGTCGAAACAAAATGACTCAAAAACGCCTCAGATTGTAATTGACACACCTCAAAAGGGGAAATGGGAAGCCGCTTTTATACAAGCAAGAAAAGAAGATGTGGGTTTCAATTTAAAAGTAACACCATTTGGAAAAGACTCCTTTGATATAATGCCAGTAGATAATAATTTTTTGTACAGTGACATGTTTACAGGCTTTATTTATTACAACCACTTCAAGAATCTTCATAGAAGTTTGGGAATAAAAAATTATATAGATAAGCAGTTTGCACCGGAATTGTCTCGTCGCATAAAGCTACAACAAGAATATATGAAGATTCTTTTCAGAAAAGAATTGACGCTTGACGACCTATGGAATGTCAATAAGATTCTTAATAGCTCTTATCTGAAAGAGTATCCTGACGTCATTAAGGAAATAGAACAATGGTTGAAAACGAAATAAAAAAGTTTTTGCTGAGTGTAGCCTACTTTTGATTTAGCCTCAGGTTATATATCCCATTTTAGAACAAAAAGAAAGAACATGACCAAAAGACCAATAACAAAGAAATATCTGATTTTGATCTGCCTGATGTTGCTGACCAGCTTTACAGTTGCGCAAACCGGAGTAACTGAACTAACGAAGGAAGAAAAAATAGTTGGGCTTTCTAAAATCTGGAGTGAGGTTAGTTATAATTTTGCAAACTTTGACCTTTCGAAAATTGATTGGGACGAGGCGTATAAAAGCTATATTTCAAAAGTATTGGAAACCAAAACCACGGAGGAGTATTACAATGAATTGAAAAAGATGGTGGCTCTACTCAAAGACAGTCATACCAATGTGTATTACCCTGATCCGAATTATGCAAAACCACCATTGAGGACTAGACTTATAGAGAGTAAACTCATTATTACCCGTGTTAGCAATGATGCTCTGAGGAAACAAAATATAGAAGTAGGCGACGAAATAATAGAAATAAATAAAACAAATGCTCTTGACTATGGTAGAACGAATGTTATGCCTTATCAGGGTTCATCAACACTGCAAGACTTAAATATACGAACTTACACCTACTTTTTGTTCTATGGAAATGCGAATGAAAAAATTGAATTAAAGATTAGAAAAAAGAATAATTTCGTGTTTACAACCTCGATAAGCCGACGACTTAAATCCGATTACGAATACAAAACATATGAACTACGGATAACAAAAGACAAGGTAGCTTATTTAAAAATCAATGATTTTGAAAACAACAATTACAAGGATATTTTCGACAGCTTATATGTAAAACTTCTCCCTTCAAAAGCATTGATTATTGATATTCGGGAAAATGACGGAGGGAATAGTGAGCAAGGATTTTATGTTCTCTCCCACTTAATTGACAAGAATACTTTATCCGCAAAATCAAGAACGAGGCAATCTATTTCGTTGCGGAAAGCCAGAGGTTTGGGTGATAACTGGTTAGAAATAGCCCCTGATACGATATGCCCGATTAGCAAAAAAATAAAATACCTGAAGCCGGTAATAGTGCTCACCGGAGCACAAACACTTTCGGCCGGTGAGGACTTTTTGGTTGCCTTCGATAATTCAAAGCGCGGAATCAAAATTGGTCAAACTACCGGAGGCAGTACCGGACAACCCTTGTTTTTTAATTTACCCGGAGGAGGTAGTTTTAGAGTTTGTACAAAAAGAGATGCTTATCCTGACGGGAAAGAATTTGTTGGGCTAGGCATTTTTCCGGATATCAGAATTCAAGAAACGGTAAAAAGCATTCAGACCAAGCACGATCTTGTTTTAGAAAAAGCAATAGAAATACTAAAGAAAAAATAGAAAGATATATTTATCACTCTCTACGTTTTGAAACAGAAAAAGGATATTTTATAATCAGATAATGGTACAACAATGGACACTTGTCACTAATAAAGCCTATGATTTAATATTTATTTTATCTGTTTCTTTGAAAAACTAAATAATACACCGAATTATCAATTAAACAAAACAATACCAAATTTTCAATGAGTAGAATTATGACGAAGTTTTTTTCCATTAGCTTGATGCTTGTTTTTATATTCCTATCGGGAGGTTGTGCACAGGGTTATTATGCTCTTAACCCAAACAATATAGCTTTTAATGCTTCAAACAATCTCGAATATATCAATCTGAATTACCGCTATGACATTTTAGAGGAAAAAGGTAATACCAAGTTAGCTAAAAAAGCAAGAAAAAGAAACATTAAGTTAGTTGCTGTCCAGATCACGAATAACACGGATAAAGTCATAAATATTGGTGATAATGTAGCTTTTTATATTGGCAATACGATGATGTATCCGATGGATGCAGTGTCGGTAAAAAACAATTTAAAGCAATCTGTAGCCGGTTATTTGTTTTATATGCTTCTGACTCCACTAAATATATCGTTCAATGGTGCTGAGCCGGTACCTGTTGGTTTATTAATCGGCCCTGTGATTACAGGCAGTAATATGATTGTTGCCGGTAGTGCGAATAAAAATCTTTACAAAGAGCTACTGCAATACGATGTTCTATCTCGCGATATCCGGCCACGCGAAACAGTTTTCGGTTTGGTTGGGTTCCGAAATATGGACTATGTACCATTGACTCTGAAATTCATAAAATAAGTGCGGTAGTGTGAGATTCTCTTCTACCCCTGTTCGGCGTAGCGTACAATGTTTGGCGTAGTCTCCAGACTACGTCAAGTTAGAAGCAAGGCTCTGGCCTTGCATATTGAAATATAATACTAAAAGCCGGAGCTTTTATTTTTGTACGACGTAATCTGGAGACTACGCCGAACAGGGGTTTTGTTTGCAAAATACGGAGCCGTAGAACTCAGCAAACATTACCCCCCCAATGAAATTTTGGGGATAACAAAACAGTAAAAGCCACAACCCAAGGGTTGAATGAAAATCAAATTATATGAATGAAAATCACCAACGAACCTCAACTATCAAAAATTTTCTCAATTTTCTCAAGCATCCAAAGGATGAAAAAGATACAGATGCCACATTTGGCTTCAAGTTAAAAACATTGGTTATCCTGTTCCTTTTTTCCCTACCTATTATATCTGCGTGGGGGTATCTATTAGTCACACTCCAAAAGTTCAACTGGCTTGATGCGGGGACAAACGTGAACGCAAGCCTTATCTACAAATATTCTTTTTTCAAATTAATGCTGCTGGGTGTAGTTTTGCCACCTATTTGGGAGGAACTCGCATTCCGCCTGCCCTTGCGCTACAAATACAATTATCTGATGCAATTACTGGCTTACCTCATTAGTTTAACGGGCTTTGTGCAAATAGAAAATTGGAACGAAACAGTGCAAAAGTATTGGCAAAAGCACTTTGCGAAATTTTTCTACCTTCTGGCGATAGCCTTTGGATTCGTGCACATGTACAATTTTGTCGATCATAAGCAATTATGGGCATGGATTATAGTACTTGTCTTTCCTCAATTATTCATTGCCACAATATTAGGGTATATTCGGGTTCGGTTCTCGCTACCCTGGAGCATGACCTACCATGCTTTTCACAACTTTATGTTTCTTATCTTCCCATTTTTATCTTTCTATTCCATGGCCAACTACCAATTCAAAAACAAAGATTATTCTTTTAAGATGGAAAACGGGATTGAAGATAAAGTGTATACAGCCAGCGAAGTGACACTCACGAGAGTTGAGTTTTCGAACTACAAACTAGCCGATGTACTCGAGATTGTACTGGGTAAACCAAGCAAATACCTGCTGAGAAACAATATAAATGAAGCATATGTCAACATCAATTTCATCAACAATCACAAGCAGACAAGCACAAAACCAAACCGCGCAATTGTTTCGGAGCAGCTTCAGAAAGCCTTCAAGGTTAAGTTTAAAAAACAACTGATCAAAAAAGAAGTATTGGAATTGTACATTGCCGATTCATTGAAATACAAGAAAGCCATATCTGCACTATCATCGAAAGAAAGTTGCTATTCATTCAAACAAGTCAGTCGGCATTTAGACAGTCAGTACAGCAATCATTATTTTGTCAGCAACGATTCCATTCATCTATTCACTCTGGAAATCAACACTCAGATTGCATTTGAGGAATTAAAGACAAATTGGAAGAATCAGTATGGATTAGAATTCAGAAAAGAGCAACGCGAATTAGAATTCATCGACGTCAAATAAACTTTTGCTTCCTCAGTTGAGTCTAGCTTAGCGGTATTAAGTTAGGCGAAGTCTCCATACCCTCCGATTGGCGTAGCGTAGTTCGGCAAAGCGAAGGCGCTATGCCAACTATCGGAAACAGCATTATTTTCACTACGGGGAACAGGCTCTGCACCTTTGGAGTATGGGTTGGTTTGAGTACTATTTGTAGTTAACTATCACAGATAATTGTAAAGTTGCAGCGCGCTGACTCGCAAATGACTCGTATAACCAGTCTAATTGCTCTACAACTATTATTTGTTTATTTCAAGACCCAAACTGTAACAATTCGAATGCTTTTCAGTCCCGCCGGCAAACAAAACCATTTATCAGTTGTTCTTTTTAATAAAATAGAACATGACTACATTAGAATTAGTAAAAAGTAAACTTGCAAAACCATACGATGATCTGGAATTTCTACTCAACTGCTTGAGAGAAGTATTGATAGAATCCGGTGAAACGGAACTGGCAAACGATATACCCTGGATTATTTCTTCGCCCGATTTTA
>Ga0302162_10000437_pt1 | contig 11648 bp, 9 predicted proteins | sample I_Fen_E2_2_FD_193501 | JGI IMG/M metagenome (GOLD analysis project Ga0302162, IMG submission 193501) | Peat permafrost microbial communities from Stordalen Mire near Abisko, Sweden - I_Fen_E2_2 | ecosystem: Environmental > Terrestrial > Soil > Wetlands > Permafrost | place: Sweden: Abisko...
TTAATTAGAGTTTATTTTCATAAGATGTCAAGTTTGTAGGATAGAAGCATAGTAGAAGGAAAAACTAAAATTAAAAGTAGAAGTACAGGAGGAAAGTAAAATGATAATTATTATGAACCCAAAAGCAAGTGACGAAGAAGTCGGAAAGGTAAAAGCAGTAGTCGAATCAAAAGGCTTAGAAACTAATCTTTCTAAGGGAGACACATACTACATAATAGGAGTTGTAGGAGATACGTCTATAATAGATCCTAAGAAAATACAAGTACTTAAAGGTGTTGATAGAGTTATGAAGGTTCAAGAACCTTTTAAGAAAGCTAATAGAATATTCAAGCCTGAAGATACTGTAGTTAATGTTGAAGGATCAATAGTTGGTGGCGGAAGAATTGGAATAATGGCTGGTCCATGTTCTGTTGAAAGCGAAGAACAAATTATTGAAATTGCAAAGAGAGTAAAGGCAGCAGGTGCTAACTTCTTACGAGGAGGAGCATTTAAGCCAAGAACTTCACCATATAGTTTCCAAGGATTAGAACTTGAAGGATTAAAACTTTTAAAAGCGGCAAAGAAAGAAACAGGACTTCCAATAGTAACAGAACTTATGTCTACAGATTACTTAGATGCCTTTGTTGAAGACGTTGATATGATTCAAATTGGTGCTAGAAATATGCAAAACTTTGATTTATTAAAGCAAATTGGTAAGACTAAGACACCTATTCTTTTAAAGAGAGGTTTATCAGCAACTATAGAAGAATGGCTTATGTCAGCAGAATACATTATGGCTGGTGGTAATGAAAATGTAATTCTTTGTGAAAGAGGAATAAGAACTTTCGAAACTATTACAAGAAACACATTAGATTTACAAGCAATTCCAGTAATTAAGAAATTATCACATTTACCTATAATTGTTGATCCAAGTCATGCAGGAGGATATGCATACCTTGTAGAACCAATGGCTAAAGCAGCTATAATGGCAGGTGCTGATGGACTTATGATAGAAGTTCATAATGATCCTGAAAATGCATTAAGCGATGGACAACAATCACTTACACCAGATCAATTTGATGTATTAATGAGCAAAGTTAAAGCGGTAGCTAAGATAGAAGATAAACAAATATAAGTCGGCATAGAGAGGCTATAAATATGAAAATAGTAGTTGTAGGTCTTGGAGTAATTGGAGGATCATTTGCTATGGCTTTGAAAGAAGCAGGGTATGATGATGTGTATGGAATAGACATCAATGAAGAATCTTTAGAAAAAGCTAAGAAGCTTGGGTTAATTAAAGATGGCTTTACAAGTGGGCAAGAAATTGTTAAAAGTGCAGATTTTATAATTATATCTTTATATCCTAGATTAGTTAAACAGTTTATTATTGACAATAAGGACAACTTCAAAGATGGTGCTGTAATAACAGATGCAACTGGTATTAAAAAGCTATTTATTGAAGACATCGTAAAAATATTACCTAAAAATATCGACTTTGTTTTTGGACATCCAATGGCAGGAAGAGAAAAGAAGGGGATAGATTTTGCCAGTAGTCAGGTTTTTAAAGGTGCAAATTATATTTTAACTCCAGTAGCTAGGAATAAAGAAGAAAATTTAAACATGATAGAAGATCTAGTTTATAAAATTGGATTTAAAAGAGTTAAAAGAATAACTCCAGAGTATCATGATGAAATGATTGGATATACAAGCCAACTTCCCCATTCATTAGCTGTAGCATTAGTTAATAGTGATGTAGAAGGAAGAGAAACTGGAAGCTTTATTGGAGATAGTTATAGAGATTTAACAAGAATAGCTAATATAAATGAAGATCTTTGGAGTGAACTTTTCCTGGGAAATAAGGAGAATTTGTTGAAAAGCATAGAAAATTTTGAGATAGAACTAGATAAAATAAAAGATGCAATAGAAAATGATGATAAACAATCACTTAAAGAAATATTTATAAAATCAACCCAAAGACGTGAAAAATTATAAGATTTTAATTATCCCCCTCAAATAGCAATGATATTTGGGGGGATTTTATTTTCTTTGAACATTGATGGTTTTGTGTATTTTAATTAAATATAGAATTAATTGTAAGCGTTAATTCTATTATGTACTCCATTAATTTGAAAAAGATAAAAATAGTAATAAGTTTATTCATAAAATAAAATTTGGAATGAGGAGAATTAAAAGTAAAAGAGCCATTATAGAAACAGATGACAAAAAAGATTGAAATGAAACAATATATTTTTGAAATGAAAAAGATATAACATATAATTGATTAATTATAAATATTATTATATAATTAACCTATAAAAAAGAGAAGAATTTAAATATTAATAGTATATGAATGAATTTAAAAGTAATACTTCAAAAAAGTTTTTAATAATTACTTAATAAATAGTTAGGGGGGAGTTCTATTGTCATATTTAATTGGAATAGATATTGGAGGTACTAACTTAAGAGCTGCTGTTATTTCACAAGAAGGAAATATAGTAGAAATCTTCAAAGTTGAAAATGAAGTGAAAAAAGGGCCATCTTATAATTTGGATAAATTAATTAATCAAATAAAGATAGAATGGAACAAGTATGAATTTGAGAAAGTTGGAGTTGGCGCACCAGGACCTTTAGATCTTAAAGTAGGAAAATTATTAAATCCAGTTAACTTAAAGGGTTGGGAAAACTTTAATATAAAAGAATACCTAAATGAAAAACTAAATTTGCCTGTTCAAGTTAATAATGATGCTAATGTAGCAGGGCTTGCAGAAAGTTTAGTTGGAAGTGCCAAGGAATGTGAATCAGTATTTTATATAACAGTTTCTACAGGAGTTGGTGGTGCTTTAATACTTGATAAGAAGATTATAAATGGAGCACATAGCCAAACAGCAGAAATTTACAATATGATAATAAATGAAGATGGGTATAGTCATGTAGGTTTAAATAAAGGTGGATTAGAAGGACAATGTAGCGGAGTCCATATAGCAAGAATAGCATCAGAGGCATATGGAAAAACATTAAGCACAAAAGAAGTTTTTGATTTATATGAAAGTAATGATGAAAAAGCTGTCCAAGTAATAGAAAAATGGATAGATAATATTTCAATTGGAATCGCTAATATAATTGCAGTAGTAGATCCAGAAACTGTAGTTATTGGTGGAGCTGTAATGATATATAATCCTTATTTATTACCTAAGGTTGTGGAGTGTGTAAAGACAAAAGTAGCAGATCCAGCAATGGTAGACATAAGAATAGCACAGATTGGTGATAATGCAGGTCTTATTGGAGCTGCACTTTTGTAGTAGAGGCTATTCATATTCTAAAGAATAACTAGTCAGTATGATTAAAATAAACAAAAAGAATTTAGGAGGACGAAAAAAATGAGTTTACAATATAAATTCCCAGAAAATTTTTGGTGGGGTTCAGCAACATCAGGTCCACAAAGTGAAGGTAGATTTAACAAAAAACATGATAGCGTATTTGATCATTGGTTTGATATAGAGCCAGAAGTATTCTTTAATGGGGTAGGACCTAATGTAGCATCAAATTTTTATAATAGCCACAAAGAAGATTTAGAATTAGTAAAAGAAACAGGATTAAATAGTTTCAGAACATCAATTCAATGGACAAGACTAATTAAAGACTTTGAAACTGGCGAAGTAGATGAAGATGGAGTAAGATTTTATAATGAAGTAATTGATGAATGTATTGAAAATAACCTTATTCCAGTAATGAATTTACATCACTTTGATTTACCAGTTGAATTATATGATAAGTACGGTGGATGGGAATCTAAACATGTAGTAGATTTATTTGCAGTATTTGCTAAGAAGTGTTTTGAATTATTTGGTGATAGGGTTAAACATTGGGCCACATTCAATGAACCGATGGTTGTAGTTGAAGGAGAATATTTATATCAATTCCATTACCCTAAAATAGTAGATGGTAAAAAAGCAGTTCAAGTTTTATATAATATAAATTTAGCATCAGCAAAGGCTATAAAAGCATTCAGAGAATTAGGCTGTGATAAAGAAGATGGCAAGATTGGTATAATTCTTAATTTAACTCCATCATATCCAAGATCACAAGATGAAGATGATGTAAAAGCAGCTAAATTTGCTGAAGATTTCTTCAATAATTCATTCTTAGATCCAGCTATTAAAGGAGAATTTACACCATCATTAGTTGAAGTATTAACTAACGATAAAGTAATATGGGAATCAACAGAAGAAGAAATGGAAATAATAAAAAACAATACAATTGATTTCTTAGGAGTAAATTACTATCAACCAAGAAGAGCTAAAGCTAAGGAAACAAAATTCGATGAAACAAATGGTTGGATGCCAGATAAATACTTTGATAATTATGAAATGCCAGGAAGAAGAATGAACCCTTATAGGGGATGGGAAATATATCCACAATGTATGTATGATATTGGAATTAACATAAGAGATAATTACAATAATATTCCTTGGTATATTTCTGAAAATGGTATGGGTGTTGAAGGTGAAGAAAAATATATAAATGCAGAGGGTATAATAGAAGATGATTATAGAATAGATTTCTATAAGGAACATTTAGCATATCTTCATAAAGGAATAAGTGAAGGATCTAATTGCTTTGGATATCATACATGGACGCCGATTGATTGCTGGTCATGGAGTAATGCATATAAAAATAGATATGGATTCATTGCAGTAGATTTAGCTACTCAAAAGAAAACAATTAAGAAATCAGGAAGATGGATCAAAGAAGTTTCAGATAATAATGGATTTTAATTAAGGCATATTCAAAAAAATAACAAGTCAGCATGCTAGTCTATTTTGCTTCATACTTCATCAGCATATTCGCCTAATAGCCACTATGAAGCAAATATACTTCTTCGTCTGAAGCAAAATATACATCGCATCATGGACTTGTTATTTTCTTTCATATGCCTAACATAAAAGGCTGTCTCAATAATAATTTTGGGACAGCCACTTGAATTATGTAAGCGTTTTAGTATAAAGTAAATTGTATAAGTTATGTTAGTAGTTAACAATTAAAGTATTTCTGTACGAATATCTTAAAATATCTGTATTTAGAAGCCTAATTGAATTATATATTAATATTTACTTTAATAAAAAATATTATTAAAAAACAGGGGGATTATAAATGAGAGATTTTATGGTTTTTGATATTGGTGGAAGTTCTACTAAGTGGTCAATAATTAATGAACTAGGAGAATTTAAGGAGAGCGGTAAATTTAATTGTCCAAGTACAGCAGCAGAATTTTTTAGTAGACTAATTAAAATATCAAATGAAATGAAGACAAAACATGAAATTAAAGGAATTGCTATAAGTGCACCAGGAGCAGTTGATAGCGAAACTGGAATAATAGGTGGAGTAAGTGCTATCCAATATATACATGGACCGAACTTTAAAGAAATTTTAAATAAAGCTACAGATTTAACGGTAGAAATAGAAAACGATGCCAATTGTGCGGCTCTTGGAGAATGTTGGCTTGGTGCAGGTAAGGATAACAATGATTTAGCATTTGTTGTTTGTGGATCAGGAATAGGCGGAGCTATAGTTAAAGACAAAAAAGTTCATGGTGGAATCCACAAACATGGTGGAGAATTTGGTTATTGCTCAATAAACTGTGAATTTGATGGACAACCTAAGTTTACTAGCTGGAGTAAAGCAGGATCTACTACAGCATTAGCAAGAAATGTTGCAAAATTAAAAGGATTAGAAGAAGGTAGCATTGATGGTGTTGAAGTCTTTGAATTATGTAATAAAGGTGATGAAATTGCACTTCAAGAAGTAAATAAGTATTATTTTACTATGGCAGTGGGTATATATAATATTCAATATACTTTTGATCCAGAAGTTATTATATTGGGTGGAGCAATAAGTGCAAGAAATGAATATGTTGATGAAATAAATAAGAGATTAGATATAATGATGAATAGTGGCCTAGAAGGAACAATAAAGCCAGTTTTAAAAACATGTATATATGGAAATGATGCAAATAAATTAGGGGCATTATATAATTATCTTCAAAGAGAAAAATAATTAGAGGGGAATTATACTTATGTGGAGAATCCTACCGAAATGAAGGTCATGCATTTGTTCAGGTTACGTGAGGATTTAGCTGTGAGAAAAATGAAACTCGACTCATATAAGTTCGCTGAGTAAGTTCGAGTACCCAAATACAAGATTTGGACTCTTACTCAATAGCAGAAGTTGTACCAAAAATGCTAGCCTCAAAGGCAAGCGCTCACAGAGAAAGTTCGAAGAACGAAATGTAAAATGCCCACAAGGGGAAAGTTCAGGAGGCCAAATATAAAATTTGGACCTTCACTTTTCGATTCTCACTTTTGGAACAAGCATTTTGGAACAACTTCTACTAAAGAAATATCTACATCTAAATCCTCAATGTAACACTTCCACAAAAGCATGACATTCATTTCTAGTTTGGGTATATTTTCATAGTATAAGTATAACTTAGAAGGTGGGTATCTATATCAAAATAAGGACTAGCTCTATGTGTAAATGTGTTATAAAAAAAACGAAGATAGGGGATAATATTTCATTTTTCTAATAAATATTATCCTCTATTTTTTGTATATTTTTAATATTATTTTATAAAACATAAAAAGTGAAAATTAGAAAACTAAAGTGAAAATGTAAGTAAATTTAGATTACTTTGTGTAAACTTCTTTACCTGAAATAAATACTTTTTGAATATTAATATCATCATCAAATAAAATTAAATCTGCATCATAGCCTTCTTTAATTTGCCCTTTATGATCATCAACTTTGCAATGTTTAGCACCGTTGTATGAAGCCATTTTTATAACTTCATTTAAAGGTAAATTACAATTTTTATATACATTTTTAACAGCTTTATCAAGAGTTAGAATAGAACCAGCTAAAGCACCATTTTTAAGCCGAGCTGCACCATTAGTTACTGTAACACTTTGTCCACCCAATGAATAATCTCCATCAGGCATACAACAGGCCATCATAGCATCAGTTACTAATAAAACCTTATCTGTACTCTTTTGTTTATAAGCAATTCTTAATGATGGATATGAAATATGAATTCCATCAGAAATAGTTTCAGTTGTTATATCACTATCAAATATAGCACCAACAACTCCAGGAGCTCTATGACTTAAAGGAGTCATTGCATTATAAAGATGAGTCGAATGGCAAGCACCGCATTCAATAGCTTCCATTGCTTGTTCATAAGTTGCTATAGTATGACCTAGTGAACAAACAATACCTTTCTCTGATAGATATTTAATAAGTTCTTTAGCTCCATCAACTTCGGGAGCCAATGTTATTGAAATAACAGCATCTTCGCAATCTTTTACCATTTCATTATATGCAGAAATTGAAGGAGATAAAAGATAATTTGGATTTTGTGCACCGATTGCTTCTGGACTTACAAATGGACCTTCTAAATGAGCACCTAAAACATGGGCACCTTCAGTTCCTTCTTCTTTTAAGTTTTTGATTACTTTCATAGATTTTTGTATAGCTTCAATTGAAACAGTCATTGTTGTAGGTGTAAATGAAGTTGTTCCATGTTTAACTATTGTTTTAGCAATAGTATTGATTGCTTCACTAGTGCCATCCATTGTATCAAAGCCACCAGCACCGTGAATATGAACATCAATAAAACCAGGTGAAACATATAGACCATTTGCATCTAATATATTCTCATCACAATATGTGATAGGATTAATTTCTTTTATTTTTCCATTCTCAATGAGTATTGAACCATTTGCAACCTTGTTTAAATAAATAATATTACAATTTTTTATTAACATTTTTATCTTTAGTGGGGGAGTGATAATAAGGACCACCCCCCCACTAAAATTCACTTCCTTTCTTTTTATATATTTTGAAATATTTACTACAAATTAGCAATTATGCATATTCAACTTATTTAAATTGTAAGTAATTTAATAAATTAACTAGCAGAATAAAGCGATTGAATAAAGAACAGATTTTTATAAAGTGGATATTACCAGTTTGGTTATACTACTATTATAATGCATTTGTGAAGAGCTTTTCAAGTAGAATATTGACATATTTAAGGCAATAAATTATCATATAAACAATGGTAATTACCAATGGTGAAGTATGAGTATTGTATAACAAAAAATAAGTTTAATTATTGCATTAATTTAACTTATATTATTATTGGATAAAAAAAGAAATCATATATAGATTTGAATTGCTAAAATTAAAAAGAGGTGCGCTTATGAATACAATTAACAAAAATTCTATTACTCCTCTATATGTACAATTGATGGACATTATTATAAATAAGATAGAAAATCACATGAAGGAAAATGATAAGTTAGATTCAGAAAGAGAAATTTGCATAAAATATGGTGTAAGTAGGACAACTGTACGACAGGCCTTAGATGAGTTAAAGAACAGTAAATATATATATAAAGTACAAGGAAAAGGAAACTTTATAGCTTCAAGAGTAGTGGAGCAGGATTTAATAAAAGTTTCTTCATTTACTGAAGATATGAAAAAGTGTGGCAAAAATCCAACTTCAAAATTATTGAATTTTGAAATTACAGAAGCTAATAGTAAAATAGCAAAAAAATTGCAAATAGAAACAAGTGAACTTATATTTAAAATATCAAGAATAAGAATTGCGGATGATATACCAATGATATATGAAATAACATATTTACCTTATGAAAGATTTATAGGAATGACTGAAGAAATGATGGAAAAAAACTCATTATATGAAATACTAAAAAAATCCTTTAGTGCAAAGATAACATCTGCAGAGGAAGTAATAGAAAGTGTTCTAATAAATAAATTAGAAAGCATATACTTAGGAATACCTCAAGGCCAAGCAGGCCTAAAATTTGAAAGAATAACATATGAACATATGAAAGTTATTGAATATACAATAACTATAGCAAGAGGGGATAAATTTAAATATAGAGTTTGTTTAAAAAATTAATACAGAGAAGTTTATTAATAATGGATAATTTAGTAACTTTACAAATTTAAGTATATAATAAAGTATAAGAATGATATAATTAATATATAAATAGGTTATATTTTAAGGAGTGAACATACATATAATGGCGAAATACGAAGATATTGCTGAGGATATCAGAAATGGAATATTAAGCGGTAAATATAATCCAAATGAACAATTACCTTTAGAAAAGGAAATGTGTGAATATTATGGGGTTAGTAGGATTACGATAAAAAAGGCTGTTGACGAACTAGTTATTCAAGGATTAATAATAAAGAGAAGAGGCTCTGGAACCTTTGTAAAATCAGTTGATAATGGTGCTGTTCAAGAATTAAGTTTAGCTAAACAATTTGCTGGATTTACAGAGACACAGAAGGGTAAGAAAATATATTCTAAAGTTGTAAAATTTGAAGTGGCGCATCCAACTGAAGAAATTGCAACTAAGTTGAAGATTACAACTGATGATTTTGTTTATGACATAATAAGAACTAGATATGCAGATGATGAACCATATGTAATTGAATATACATATATGCCTATAGGTCTTATACCAGGAATAAAAAATGATGTTTTATTGAATTCAGTATATGGTTATATTGAAAAGAACCTTAAATTAAAAATAAAGAGTGCACATAGAAATATCCGAGCAATTCTACCTAATGAGCTAGAACAAGAATGGTTAAAAATAGATAGCAATTTTCCTATATTAGAAGTTGAACAAGTAGGATTTTTAGATAATGGGCAACCTTTTGAATACTCAAATGCTCATCATAGAAGTGATAAAATTGAGTTTAGAACTGTAAGTATTAAGTAGATATTTATATTACTAAATTTAATTCGGGACAGTAGATAATATTGTGTGAAAGCAAAATTATCTACTGTTTTTTATAATCAGTTGGTGATTTTAAAATAATATAATTTGAAATATATAGTATCATAATATCAAAAAATCTATATTATAAAATTTACATGAATTATTTTATTAAAGATGCTATTGTATTATCTATTATGATAGTTACATCTTTATGCATTTGTAACATTGTAGCAGGATTTTTAGTAGTTATTTTTCCGGATAAAGCTTCTTTTATAGCATTTGCCTTTTCTTTACCGTGTGCTAGCAATATTATCTTTTTTGATTTCATTATTTGACCTAGTCCCATTGATATGGCAGTTTTAGGAACTTCATCAATAGAATTAAAGAATCTCGAATTTGCATCAATTGTGCTTTGCGCTAATTCAGTTAAATGAGTACCAGATATTAAAATATCACTTGGCTCATTAAAGGCAATATGACCATTAGCACCTATTCCTAAAAATTGTATATCTATGCCGCCTAATTCATCTATTCTTTTGTCATAGTTTTTTGTTTCTTCATCAATATCCTTAGCTAATCCATTTGGCACAAAAGTATTTTCTTTTTTAATGTTAATATGATTAAATAAATTTTCATTCATAAAATATCTATAGCTTTGAGTATCATTTTCACTTAATCCTATATATTCATCTAAATTTACAGTTGTAACATTAGAAAAATCTAGTTCATTTTCTTTATTCATTTTGATAAGTTCCTTATAAGTTCCCATTGGAGTGCTCCCAGTAGCTAATCCCAAAACTGCATTGGGCTTCTTGTTGATAACATCTTTTATATTTATAGCTGCTAACTTGCTTATTTCATCGTAATTTTCAACAATAATTAAATTCATATTTATTCCTTCTTTCTTTCTTTCACAAATTTATAGATCAACCTATTTTTAATACTTCTATCTACGAGATATTTAAAAAATTATCGTCCCGTTAATTGCATATTACTATATATAATTTATAAATTATATACTTTTGAGGGTTTTAGAAACCTGTTGTCATTGAAAGGAACATGTTATCATAGAAGTATAAGCACATTCAAAAAGATAAGAGGTGATATAAAAATGCTTGACGTAACAAAACTGTTTGGAGATATAAAGTTTACTTCTCTTGAAGAAAGCATAATTACATATATATTAAATAATATTGATAGTTGTATGGATGAAGGAATAAGAGGAATAGCTAAAAAGACATATACATCCCCATCAACTATAATTAGATTATCAAAAAAACTAGGATATAATGGATTTGTTGAATTGGTATACTCATTAAAGATCAAAGTGTCTACTGAAGATAATAATGAATTTATTAATGCTATAGAAAACAAGCAAATATTCAGTACTAATTATGATGAAGCTATTAATGATTTTATAGATTGCATTGATAAAGGAAATATATTAGTTTCAGCAGAAGGCTTTTCAGAACTTGTTTCAAAGTACATTTATATGAAGTTATTAGTTCTTGGGAAAAAAAGTGTACTTTCAACATTTATAGATTTTGATATTCTCTTCGATAACCATGTAGAAACTATAGATTCAGTTATGCTTATATCTAAGTCTGGTGAAGGCAATCATTGTGTAAAAACATGCATGCTAGCTAAAGATAGAAATTTAAAAATAATATCATTCACGGGCAATTCACAAAGCACTTTAGCTAAAAATTCTGATATTACTTTCATAATACCAGATTGTGAGAAAGTAGATAACGATAATTTCTATCCTAATCCTTTCTTTGGATATTGTATTGAAACCTTTGAACTTATTATTCACAAATATTTCTCGAAATATGATATTAAACATAAGAC
>Ga0302162_10000441_pt1 | contig 11633 bp, 12 predicted proteins | sample I_Fen_E2_2_FD_193501 | JGI IMG/M metagenome (GOLD analysis project Ga0302162, IMG submission 193501) | Peat permafrost microbial communities from Stordalen Mire near Abisko, Sweden - I_Fen_E2_2 | ecosystem: Environmental > Terrestrial > Soil > Wetlands > Permafrost | place: Sweden: Abisko...
TTGTATTCCCTGTACTTGTAGTACTTCCTGCAGTAGTTGTTGTTCCTGTGTTAGCATTACTATCTATAGCTGTATTAGTAGTAGTTCCTGTATTTGTTGTATCTTGATTATTATTTGAATTACTTACTGTAGAATTTTTATTATTATCTTTTATTACATTATTATTTGAGTCAAATGCTTTATCAGTTGTTGGAATTTTAGTTCCTGCAACTTGTCCATTTAAAGAACAGTTATATGTTTTATTATTTACTGCAACTTTTCCAGTTTCCATTGCACCAGTTGTGTTTAAGCAATAAGTTTCACCATTAACTTTAATCACGCCTGTTTGCATTGCTCCTGTGTTATCACAGAAATACCATCTGCCATTATCATTAATCCAACCAGTCTTTACATCACCTGTTGTATTATGGTAGTACCAAGTCCCATTATCACAAACCCAACCAGCTTTTACTTGTTGATTGAAAATTGAATTATAAAAATCATTAGCTGCTGAATTATTAGTTGCTGCAGATACTCCTAATGTTGATAAAGTACTAATTGATGTAGCTGCAATAACTGCTACTACCATCCTTTTTATAAATGCTTTCTTCATTAGTTTTTCTCCCTTATGTGTTTTATTTGGTTTCTTGCTTTCATCTATTTTGTCTTTCGAGCAAGTCCATGTCTCTATACTAACACGTTTTCGACATTATTCAACACAACAATCCGTGATGTAACTCCACTATAAGATACTAACTATAATAAGCTTAAGTATGCTCTTGTGTCTTACCTTATGCACTATGATATCCTTCTAACCCTTATAATACAAAGGGTAACCCCCTATTTTATTTTTATAATAAATATATTTATATTAAAAATACATCATTAATAATAACTTATAGATGCTAGATATGGGGTAAATTTACATTATAATAAAATTGAATACACACAAAAAGGAGTTGTTATAGATGCAGATAGCTCTGGTGATGATTCTCACAAAGTGGCATGAGAAAAGGCAATAAACATTTGATTTTAATGTTTATTGCCTTTCTTATATATCTTGTATTTTTTAGATACACCAGTTACAATTCCTTCTACTTTACTTCTTATATATCTTGTATATTTGAATCCTACGCTAGTAGCTATTCCTATAATTTCCTATAAATTAAGGTTTAACCCCATACTTCTTTTAGCCAAAATATACAAATCATTAATTTTAAAAATATTAATTACTTTATCTACACTTAACTCTAATTACGCTATTGAATATATATCAGAAAATTCAACATTTATCATTTCAATTTTACTGTTGATAGACTTACTTTCCTCAACAATCTTTTGATTTTCTATAGTCCTTGTAGGAAGCTCTATTTTAAATATACTGCCTTCATATGGTTTGCTTTCTGCACTTATTTTTCCACCATGAAGTTCAACTATTGATTTTACTAAGGACAATCCAATACCACTTCCTTCAGCATTCCGCGAAAGAGACTTGTCTACCTGATGATATCTTTTGAAAATATTATTCAAATGCTTCTTGTCCATTCCTATACCAGTATCTTTTACTGATATTTCAACAATCTCACCTTTATCGAGTAAGTTTATATATATACTGCCACTTGCATTTGTAAACTTAATTGCGTTAGAAATAAGATTTAGGATGATCCTTTCAATCTTATCAGGATCGCAGGCTATAATCTTTTCCTCTGTATTTGTATCAAAAATAATATTTAATCCTTTTACATTAATATAGTCTGATACTGATTGGACAATATTTTCAGTAATATTAACTATATTTTCATTGGATAAATTTAATTTTAAAAATCCAGATTCTATTTTTGATATATCTATTATATTGTTTACTAGCTTTGTGAATCTGTAGCAATTTTGTTTAATGATATTAATACCTTTGGAAAGCTGTTTGTTATTAGCTTCGAGTGAATCATTTTTCAAATAAAATTCCATTAATTGATTTGTGCTGAAAATTACATTCAAAGGAGTTTTAAGCTCATGTGATATATTTGAAAATATTTCATCTTGTACTTTAAGAGTTTTTTCCATTTTATTTTTTGCTTTTACTTCTTCAGTCATATCTATTGCAATAACAACTATTTCGGTAATCTGCTTATTTATGTCAAACAAAGGTTGAAATATAACTTTAGAAAACTTTTCTTCTCCTGCTACAACATATTGTCTATTAAATACATATTGACGATCACCTTTCTCTATTAAATCTTTGATATTGATTATTACTTCATCTTTTTCATCCATACTATAATTAAAGACTTCTAAAGTATTTTTTCCTATAATAGAAAATAGTGATGTTGTATTATGATTAAGTTTCTTAAAATCATCATAAGCCCTGCTGTTCATATATTTAATTTTAAAATCAGGATACGAAATTATTCTATAACCAAGGTCAAGATTTTCTATTGTTCTATTTAGCAAATCATATTGAGTTTTTAATAATAAATTTTCTTGATTTTTTATTCTTTCAGTTATATCATGATAAATCATTATTCCTCCAATAAAATCACCTACTTTATCATATATTGGAGTACCTGTTACCTCTGTATAAGTAGTAGCCTTTTTATTCTTCGCAACTAATATAAATTCAGAAATTTTTTCTCCTCTTATTACCCTTTGTACAGGCGTATTCTCATATAAAATTAAATCTCCATTCATATCAAAATATTCTGCTTGTTCAAAAGCAGTTTGATTATTTTTTAATGTTGTAGGATCGTATATAGGGTTACTTTTAGCCAGTGTGTTCATCTTAGTATAGTCACCATTTTTATTAATAAATATTACTTGGTCAGACATGTTTTCAATAATAACTTCTAATTCTTCTTTTTGTTTTTTAACAAGTTTTTTATTTAAAACTTGTTCTGTCACATTTGTAGTAGTTTCAACTAAATACTTTCCTTTTCCATCTATAAATATTGGAACAAACGATACATCCCAATATGTAGTCTCCTTTTCAAATTGTTCATGCTTACATTCTTTTCCAAAAATTGGTTCGCCAGATTTTATATTAATTGATAAAATCTTTTCAATATTACTTCCTTTGTATTCAGGCATCATTTCCGTCTTTTTTTTGCCGATAACATTTTCCTTTTTATTATATGGAGCATCAACAAATTCTAAAAATTTATCATTCATTTTTAGTACAGTTAAGTCTGGTAAACTGTAAATAGCAACTCCAATTTGATTAGATGAGTAAATACGTTGAACATACGGAAAATTTCTTTTAATATTAGTGTTTGGTTTCTCTTCAATAAAGTAAACTTTTTCATTATTACATTTTAAAAACTTAAAAGATATAGTAACCTCTATTGGTTCATATTCCTTAGTAAAAATAAAACAACTATATTTGTCTACAATATTTTCAAGATATATTTGAGAATCAATTTTTAATAGACAACTTATTTCTGTAAGTGATTTTCCTATTAATTCGTTATTAGAATAGCCAGTAAGATTTATAAAATCATTATTAACTTTAGTAACGATATTGTTTTCACTATGTAAAAATGGCTTTTCACCAAGCCTTTTCAATAAGTATTTCATTTTCGGCCCCCTGTTTCTTATCACTATATAACAATATTTCACCTAATTTTACCTTATTTTTCATCATATGTTAACTATTTTATGTAATCTTTTTCATTAATCGTATTTCATTTTTTCTCAATTTATTTGAAAAATATGGTTATAATGACAATATGTTTAATTATTCTTTTTAAATCGCAGTTAAGTACAAAACATTATCTAATTTCTTCTCTTTCACATCTAGTACCAATGCTATTATTAATATTGGTATAATTTACAAGTGAAAAAAATAAACCTCCATATGATTAAATAGTTTTGAAGAAAAACTACTCACATAGAGGTTATTTATATGTTTAAGAATAATAATTAATATCCACTTTGTTTTAAATAAGCTTCTGCCTCTGCTTCATCAGTAAATGCAACTGGAGTAACTCCTACACTTTTTCCTACTCTGTTCATTTGCATTTTTACTATTACAGTTTCAACGATAAGGGCCGCATGAGCCATTCCACTATCAGTACAAAACTGAACAAATGCGTTCAATTCGTCTTGACTGTTTGCTAATTTGTAAGTCCTCATATCACAATATTTTGCCCATTTTTTACCTTTTAATAAAGGAAGTACTTTTGTTCTATAATCACTATCCATTTGTGCTATAACTTCTTTTGTACACATGCCTTCAAATTTTTCGTATACTATCCTTCTTTCAACGTCAACCTTTATTTCATATTCTTTTTGTACATTTATTGTTATCATTATTAACCACCTAATCTTTAAAATTTTTGTTTTGTAGTTTGCTACTTGATTTACTATAATCTTATTATATAGCATTTATTTTTGTTCTATAATCATTCTACATTCTTGATACAGCTTCTTTTGTAAACATGCCTTTAAATTTTTCGTATACTATTCTTCTTTTCTCGTCGAAACCTTTAATTCATATACGTCCTGTGTTTCTTTTATTAACATCCATCCCTTTAGTAATTTTTTATTTTTCATTAAATATAGCTTAATTAAATATAACTTAATTATAGATAGCTTAATTATAGATAATTTAACCTGTTTTGTCACTATTATCAGTAAATGTACATAATATTACACATAATTACAAATAAACCCATATAAATATTAGCATATTTTTTTGTATCTAAAAAAAGGAGCATCAAATAAAATAAACCACTGCCGAATTCAAGAAAGTATTTGATTCAAACGGAAATCAAGTCTTTTATAAAAGCATTTTGTATTAATGCACATCCTCTAAACTTACATTCATATTGTTTATATAATAATCATACTATCTATTAGGTATTACTATTTTACATGGGTGGTGTAACATTGACATTTCTAGATAATCTATCCCCTGAAGACTTGCTAATTTTAACAAACGCAATCACTTTATCACTTTCAAAAGATAAAACTGCTGATGAATTAAACGTACTCGGAAACTTTATTGTGGGTATAGGTTGTTTAATGCTAACTGTAGCAGCTCAACAGCAATACATAGCTGCACAACAAGAAGCTAATAAATCCACACCAACTGATGATACTATTATTGGATAATAAGTTAATCTTCTGAGCTCCAAAATCCACAACAATAATAATTTATATCACTTTCTAAAAATAATTTTTCATATTCAATTCATCACTCATCTCCATACGCCTTGTCCATTTATGCAATATTCTAAACTTCTATAAAAAAATAAATGTAACAGCAATTATTTATGCTGCTACATTTTAAATAACTTAAATATTTTCTTTATTATTTATATTATTAATCTCTGTTTTCTCCAGCTCTTTAATAAAGATTCTCTCCTTTTTTGTATATTTCATTATTCCTATAATGTAAAATACACTTATCAATGTAGTAATCATACATCCACCTAATAAAGTTAAAGCTAAGTTATATAAATTATTTGTTATACCCATTTGCTGCATCCTCCTATAATCTTTTATTCTAATACTTGCCTTATTTATAGATGTTTAATCATAGTTTTAATAGATAATTTTATTCTACCGTTCTTAAATTCTTATACAAATATGCTTTTAAAATTCTTTTCATAATTCCTTACTTTTCATCTATTTAATTTCTTTTACTACTTAAAACATAAGTGAGATAAGTAAGAATCCAAAAGTGATGCTCCAAATCTTGTATTTGGCTAGCAGAACTTTCTCTGTGAGCATCTTGTATTTGGTTATTCGAACTTAGTTAACTGGATGTGCTAGTTAACTTCCTTATTTATTTGGCTATTCGAACTTACTCAGCGAACGAATGTGAGTCGAGTTTCCTAAAAAAATTTTGAAATACATATGTAATAATTCATTCCCATACATATATCCTCTATGAAAACAAAATAAAGGAGGTAAAAATTATGGCTGTAACAAAAATTATTAGCACAACTTCTCTTAGTATGGAGGTTCAAAGTGGGACAGATAAAGCAGGAGATGCAATTTACAGTAAAAAGACTTTTTCTAATGTAAAAACAGATGCTGCTGTTGAAAATGTCTTTGATGTTGCTGAAGCTATTAAAGGTGTTTTAGCTGCTTCAACTAGAGATTACTTTGTAAATGAGTCTTCTAGCTTAGTAAATGCTTAAGCAGTTAACAACTAACGATTAACAGTTAACAATCGTGATAGAAATCTTCTAAAGAAGCTTTATTTCATCATTAACTGTTACCTATTCACTGTTAACTCTAAACTGAATAAAAGGGGGTGAATTAAATGGAATATTCTTTATCTATGACTTTTTTAACTGAGTTTGGTTTAAAGAGTTCTTTAAGTATTAGTGGTGTTAAACCTACTGTTACAAAAGATCAAGCCAATGCTCTTATGGATATCATAATCGCTAAAAATATCTTTAAAACTAATTCTGGCGATTTAGTTAAGAAATCTAGTGCTCAGTTAACTCAAAGACAAGTTACTAAATATGAAGTAGCTTAGTATTTCTTAATAACTAAAAACAGAAGCATGTCCTAATAGATTGGACGTGCTTCTGTTTTTTGCTAAAGATGCAGATATATCCTTATTATTCATAATCATTAAATGAGGCAATTATCTTATAATTTGCTTCTTTATTTATATATAATAACCCTTTTAGCTATCATATTATAATAACCAAAAGGGCTGTTTTAACTATTTTTCTAATATTTTTTTAATTGACACTTTGCTTATTCTTTTTCTGTCACATTTTAATATGGTAAATTCATAATCTTCATAATTAACTTTCTCATTAACTTGTGGATATGAATTTAACTGTGAATAAATCCACCCGCCAATAGTGTCAACATTTTCAGAATCAATTTCAATATCTAGAAGCTCATTAATATCTTCAATGATAACTTTTCCATTTACAATGTAATTACCATCTTCTGTTTTCTTAATTTCTTCTCCTTCTTCATCAAACTCATCTTGAAGTTCACCAACTATCTCCTCCAAAATATCCTCAATTGTTACAAGTCCTGATGTTCCACCATATTCATCAATAATTATCGCCATTTGCGCTTTTTCTTTCTTAAATACCTTTAATAATTCACTTATTGACATCGATTCTGGAACAAATTTAATCTCACGAATAATGCCTTCAATATTTTGATTATTACCCTCAATTCTCTGCTTATATAAATCCTTAATATGTATAAACCCAATAACATTGTCTTTACTATCCCTACATACTGGATATCTAGTCAACTGTTCCTCTAAAGCAAATGCTATAGTCTCCTCAAAAGAATCTTCAATAAAAATACACGCCATATCAGTACGAGGCATCATTATTTCTTTTACGGTTGTCTCCGAGAAATCAAATATATTATCTACAAAAGTTAATTCAGTTTTATCTATTAAACCATGCTTATAACTATCTTGAACCAAAAGCTTTATTTCTTCATCAGTATGAGCTGCTTCATGTTCATCAACTTGTGAAATTCCAAATATCTTTAAAATAAAATTAGTACTATGATTAAAAGACCACATTATTGGATAAGTTACGTTATAAAACATTATGAGTGGCAGCGCTGTATACATTGCTATCTTTTCTGCACTTATAATTGCTAATGATTTAGGTGCTAACTCTCCAAGTACAATATGGAAACCAGTTATAATAGCAAATCCAAAAACAAATGAAATTGAGTGTATCATGCTTTCTGACAGATTAAATAGATGAAGTAGTGGCATTAGCATTTCTGCAACAGCAGGTTCTCCTACCCATCCTAAACCTAAAGATGCTAAAGTTATTCCTAGCTGACATGCAGATAAATATGAATTCAAATCTTTAACAACCTTTAAAGTATTTTTTGCATTTCTATCTCCTTCAAGTGCTAATGTTTCTATCCTAGACTTTCGTACTTTTACCATTGCAAATTCTGTAGCAACAAAGAAGCCATTCATAAATACAAGTAAAAATACAATAATAATATTTATTAGAATAATCATTTATTAATTGTTCCCCCCAAAGTTATTATATATCTTCTGTTACTTAATATTAATTTAAATAACAATTATTATTATAACATATAATTAACATTATTATATTTACTTCTTAAAATGCCTCTTCAAATGCATAATTTGATTATCGTGGATTTCATAGTGGAGGCGAAACACGATATTCGTATCCTCAACTTCTACATTATTTTGATACTTTTTAAATTCTGCTAATAAAGAAGAAAAAGATTCAAAAGAAAACAATTGGGTCTATTATTTTATATATTCATAGTAAGGCATTTCAATTGTATTTCCTTTTTCGTCGAATATATAATTTGTACCATCGAGAGGATCTCTGTTATAAACCAAATTCATTCCAACAGTATAAAGTGCATTGGCTAATTCATTAGGATCTTGAATAACAGTGCCGCTCATAATTCCTTTATTAACTAACTCTTTAGCTTTTGGTATTCCATCAATTCCAACTACGGGTATGTATTTTGATTTATCGCCTGTATTATATCCATATTTCTGTAGTGCTTCAACAGCACCTATTGCCATAGCATCATTATTTGCAATTATAGCTTCAATTTTATCTCCATAGCTGAGAAATAAGTTTTCAATAGAATTTTCACCACAATCTTGATTCCAATTACAAACCTTTGATGCAAGTTCTTGCGTTTTTATTCCTGCATTGTTAATTGTTAAAATAGAATTTTTTGTTCGTTGAAGTGCTGCTGTGTTATTATTTTCACCTACAAGCATAATATACTGCAATACATAATCATTATTTTTGTCAATATTACGTCTATTGTTATTCCATTCATTTACAAGTATTTTTCCTTGTAGAATACCAGATTGTATGACATCTTTTGATAGAATAATGGCTTTGTTATAGGATTTTAAAACTGGTGGTGTAATTAATGGTTCAATGTTGAATAGAATTAATGGTTTATTTTTTTGTTTTGATTCATTGACAACATTTTCTATTACGTGTCCATTTGTATCATGCAAATTTAATAATAGAAGATCATAATCGCCATTAACCAAATTATTTATATTTTCATCTTGTATGGATTGATCATCTTTGCTATCAAGGAAAGTAAATTTTACAGTATTTTCATTTTTACTTTGAATATCTTCTAAACTTTGTTTAACCTGAGATAGGTAGGGATCATTAAAATTATATATAGATACACCTACATTAGTTACATTTCTAGTATTAGTAGTTAAATTTACTCTAGCGTATATATTATTTTTAATATTATCCATTAATGCAGCAGATATTATTATAACAATAAGAAATATGATTATTTTCTTAGACTTCATCATTTTATTCCTCCGTATAGTCTATTTAAATTTATAATACTATATTGTGTTTTGAGATAAAATTTATTCTATATTATCCCGTTGCGCTAATTTTTATATTACAAATTCTTGTAATATAAAAATGCGCAGAATATCCATGAGTAAAATGTGAAAAGTGCGTTAAATGTATAAAAGTTGTTTTTAGTGTACATTCTATTTATATAAAAAACGTGAAATTGGTGATGATTTTCATAAGAAGGAAGGTGAAAACGTTGTATATTTACTTTTGGTAGCTTTATGCAACGAAAAAATAATGAGAAGAAAAAAATCTTTTATAAGTTTTATTATATTAGGAATAATGGTATTTATGACAGTATTTAAAACTATGAGTTATTCAAGTATAGAAGCTTGGAGAAATGATGTTAATAGTTTGCCAGATCAAATTCGAATTGGATATATGCCCTCACCCAATGGCGAATTACTGGCAAAAGCCAATGGAGCTGTTGAAAAAAAATTTCCAAATACTAAAATTTTTTGGAAAAAATTTAATACAGGTCGGGATTTGATTACAGCTTTAGCTGCGGGTTTAATAGATATTGGAACCATTGGCACTCCTCCTGCTGCATTAGGTATAGCCAATAATTTACCTTATAAAGTATATTATCTTCATGATATTATAGGAGAAAGTGAAGCACTTGTAGTTAAAAAAGATTCAGGAATAAATTCTATTAATGATTTAAAAGGGAAAAAGATAGCAACTACTTTTAATTCAACTTCTGACTTTAGTTTAATAAATGCATTAAAATTAAATAAAATTAATCAAGACGATGTAAAACTTATTGATATGGAAATGCCTGATATAAATAAAGCATGGGAAAAAAATGAAATTGATGGAGCTTATGTATGGGAACCAACTAAATCTAAGTTAGTTGCAGAAGGTGGAAAAGTTATTATTACATCTGGTGATTTAGCTAAACAAGGAACAATTACAGGCGAAGTTGGAATTGTTCAAAATAATTTTGCAAGTAAATATCCTAACGTTCTTAAAGATTACATTTCAGTATTAAATGATTCTGTTCATAAATATAAAGAAAAACAACAAGAATCAGCAGAAGCACTTTCTAAAGAGTTAGGTTCACCTCAAGATGAAACTCTTAAGGTTATGAATGAAATAACTGTACTTGATGCAAAAGATCAAACTGATTCAAAGTATCTTGGAACTAAAAACAATCCAGGAGGATTGGGTAAAATATTAAAAGATACTGGAGATTATTTAGTAAGTCATAATGCAATAGAATCTTCTCCTGATTTATCAATTTATCAGCAAGCAATACTGAATAATTTATATGACTAGGCTTGTGAACTAGCACTCTTTTATGGAAAAAAGTTTATCAGCTTAAGTGAGAAAGAGGGAGTGTCGCAAAATGATTGATTTTTAATCAGAAGCAACACTCCTTTTCGTTTAAAATCAAAAAATCTCTCAATAATTATCATTCAATTATAAGTATTGAGAGATTTTTCTATTTTAAACGCACTTTAATAAGCCTACTTAATTTATTTCATAATTAGGCAGATTGTTTTAATTCATGAAGATACTTTTGAGTTCTTCCGTTATTTCTCCTATGGCTAAATCCCTAGTTCCCTTTTCTGGTATGTTCATTAAAGTTAAATGATCTATAACAACTACATCTAATCCATGAGTTTGTTGTATTGCTTTTGCTTTAGATTTTATACTTAATAAACTTTGTCCTGGCGTACAATCTGTAAACATATTATTTCTTTTTGATAATATATTTGTTGCTTCAAATATCTTTAAAATCTCTTTTTCACTTAACTTTCCAAACTTCATCTTTTCAGCTTCAACATTTGCATTATAAGAAAGTCTTCTCATTCCTAATGATTGTTCTGTCATTTCTAACTCACATAATAAAGTCTTATATCCATTCTCACCTAATCCATCTACTAAATTTAATGCAAAAAGTGTTTTTCCCATTGATGGTCTACCCGTTATTATATCAAGTTCTCGTTTTTATAATCCTCCAACATTTCTATCAAAAGCTTTAAGGCCAGTTTTCATTCCTGGTATTTCCCAACCATTTTTAACTCTTTTCTCTATTTCATCTAAGGCTGTTTCTAATAACTCACAATCAGATATTATTAAATTCCATTGTTTTGTTCCTCTAACAATTGAATTATGTCTTCATAAAAAAAGTCTTCTTTAAATTTAAGCCAATAATATTTCTTCTCTTCCAAATGATCACTTACTCTTATGAATGTTTTTTTTTAATTTGCATATAATAAATTAGACTTCTACTTAGCTTTACCCCTTTCATTATTCCATTGTTAGCCCCTTTAATTAGGGGCTTATTTTATTTCTAATGTTTAG
>Ga0302162_10000444_pt1 | contig 11613 bp, 5 predicted proteins | sample I_Fen_E2_2_FD_193501 | JGI IMG/M metagenome (GOLD analysis project Ga0302162, IMG submission 193501) | Peat permafrost microbial communities from Stordalen Mire near Abisko, Sweden - I_Fen_E2_2 | ecosystem: Environmental > Terrestrial > Soil > Wetlands > Permafrost | place: Sweden: Abisko...
AACCTTGAAAAAAAATTTAGCTTTTTGGGGAATAAACAATATATTTAAGTTCTCTAGTACTATTTATGAAATGAATTGGAAAGATGTAAATTTAACAACAAAGAAAAAAATACAGAAAAAACTTTTCAATCTCTCTTGTAAAATTTTAAATCTATATACTAACTCATCCCCTATAAAAGCACCTATTATAAACAAAATAACTTTCTTACAAAAGAGAACTACATTCAAAGAATATCATTGCGAAGTAATAGATTTCATAGATTGTAAAGACTACTCATATTCTCATGGCAAAAATATTCAATAGTTCTCACATATAGATACCCACCTTCTAATTCATACTTATACTATGAAAATATACCCAAATAGAAATGAAGGTCATCCATTTGTAGAAGTGTTACATTAGAAGATTTAGCTGTAGATATTTCTATAGTAGACGTTGTTTCATTTTTATCACAGCTAGATTCTCAGTAACCTAAACAAACTCATGACCTTCATTTTTGTGGAACATGCCTACAATTTAAGTGTTCTTTTAAGGTATTCTAAATCCTCTATTGAATCTATTTCGAATATATCATTTGATTGTATTTTTTCAATATACACATCCATATTCTTAAGATTATCCACAGCAATATTGTCCCAATATATATCTGTAGAATTATTTACTTCAATGGCTTCTTGAACTTTTTTACATATTAGTGCACCATCCTTTGCACTCCAGAAAGATGCCCCCGACATTATATAGTTAGGTTTATCTCCTTCTTTTCCAATTTCTATTCCATATAGCTTGCCTTGTTCATCGTATTTTAGTATCCATTCACCCTTAATATTTTCCTTACAAGCAGAATAATAAACCGACGAACTTGGCATTTCTTCAGACAAAAAATTTCTTGTAATATATTGGTCCGCATCAATTACATAGGCATCTTCAAGATATTCTCTAACTAAATACATAGTATATATATTATTATAAACATCATATTTGTCATTAATTACTTTTATTAAATTATATTTTTTAACTAAGTCATCAAATTTTTCATGTAAATACCCTGTTAATACTATAATTTCATCAATTCCAACTTCTTTTAAATTTATAATTTGTCTTTCAAGCAGAGACATTCCATTAACCTCTATTAAAGACTTTGGAGTAGTTAATGTTAAAGGTCTTAATCTTGTTCCCATCCCTGCTGCCATTAAAATTGCTCTCATTATTATCTTCTCCTCTGCGCTAATCTTAAACAACCTCTCATTTAAAGAACTTATTTCAATTTTATTGTATATAACATTCTAAATTCAAAATTCATCTTATATCTTTAGATAAACTTTCAAATCCCCATATCCTAAAGTAATATATAATCACTATTTTAGTTGTAGAACCCATATAGATACCCATCTTATAAGTTATACTTATGCTATGAATATATATCCATAACTAGAAATCAATGATACTCTTTTGTGCAGTGTTTCATTAGAAATTTTGATGGTTATGCGTCTTAAGTAGAGAACCCAAATCTGTGATTTGGTGTGAATCACTTACTCAGCGAGTGAATACGAGTCGAGTTTCATTTATTGTAAATTGTTCCAAATATGCTTGTTCAAAGTTTACCTTTGAAGCAAGCATTTTGGGTACAACTTACGGTCTTAGAAGCACCCATCAAAATTCCTTAGAAACCGAAACAACAGAGTATCATTGATTTCGGTGGACATACTCAAAATTATAATTTTCGCCGTGGTATCTATATTAAAGTTTCTTCAAATATTCTTTAGCTCTATTATATCTATCTATTCCGTAAGTACCAAAGTCATCGCCTTCTGCTTCTTTAATCAATGTCCAAACTGCCCATAATGTGTCTTGGCATATTTGATGTATTAATAGTCTTCTCCTTGAATTTTCATCTGCTTCTTTTCCATCAAAGTATAACCTAAACATTAGCTCAATGTCATTTTCTGAAAATTCATTTTCTAAAGATAATGCTGCTAAATCCCACATATCATCGTTAGTTCCACTATATTCCCAATCGATTAAGTAAATTCTACCTTCAGTATCTTTAACTAAATTTTCAGAAACTAAATCGTTATGAGATGGTACAAATACTCTTTTGCAGACTTTTAATTCTTCTTCAAGAGCCATTACTTTTTCTCTTACTTCATCATAATCTTCAAAAAAGTCTCCTCTATCTTTTCTTAAAATACATTCATACTTCTCAAGTTCTCTAAACATATTAAACTCATTATCCATATGGAAATCAGTTGACTCATGTAAGTCTCTTAAAATGCCAGTAACTTGTTTTAAGTTTTCTTCTTTTTTTATACTTCTATGAGTTAAAGTTTCTGCATTTTCTATAAACTTAGATATTTTAACTCCAGTTTCAAGACTAAAGTAAGGCACTTCTACATTATATCCTTTTTCTGAAGCAATTGCAGAATTAAACATTTCTGTATTTCTATTAATCATTTGCTCTGTTCCATTTCCTGCAACCCTTAATATATATCTGCTATCTTTAACGCATATTTTGTAATTTTTATTTGTCATACCACCTGCAGGTTCAACTTCTGTAATATCTTCATCCTTCACTTTCAAAGCTTCACGAATAATATCCTTTATATTATTTATTTCATAACTAAGTTCCCTTCTTCTTATAGTTGGATAAAGATAATTTTTAATCTTTTCATACTCTTTTTGAGTATCTGCATCTCCCCAAGCCAGATCATCTATCTTAACAAATCCAATATTATAATTTCTAGCTACATCCAATAATACATATTCATAATTTAAATAAGGATTAACATTTCCTTTAAATTCTTCAAGCATCATATTATATAACTTATAAGAAATCTTAGTAAGTCCTATCATTTCTCCATCAATTCTATTAAATTGGTGAATATCCTTTGACATCTTAAATAAGTGATTATCTCTAATTTCAACAAAAGCTTCATCTCCTGAACCACTTTCATTAGTAAAAAGTATACAATCACGATTTTCACTTTCTGCCAGTTCCTTAATAGCTTTTCTTTCAAAAATCAAGTCATTTTCAACAAGTAAAAAGTCATCCTCAATATATTCTTTAGCTAAAGACAAAGAATGCATAGTCCCTGTCCATTTATAAGTATCACTTTTTACTAAAATTATATTTTTGCTATTTTTAAAACGCTCTTCATAATATTCACTTTCATAACCTGTTACAATAACGATTTTAGTTATTCCATTTTCTTTTAATATGTTTAAAGTTCTATCAATCAATTTAAAATCTTCAATTTCAAGCATTCCTACTGGCTTTCCAAATTCTTCTGCTCTACCCGCCGCAAGTATCACTGCTTGTTTTACGATCTTCTTCTCTTCTTCATGAATCTTTAATCTAGTGCTTTTTGCAGATGCAATATTCTCCTCTAAAAACTTCATTCCTTTTTCAGTTACCTTATATAAAGTTCCTCTATTATTAGTAATTCTATCTATAAACCCATCTATAGTAAAATCCTTCAAAACAGCATTAACCTTTCCAAGAGACATATTGGTTCTCTTCCCTAATTCCCTTTGATTAATATTAAAATTATCATTTAATGCCTTTAAAACTTCTAATTTATCCTCTAACATAATAACCCTCCATAATTTTATTCACAATTTAAAATTAATAATCCACAGTTTTTTTAATACAATTGTGGATAAATTTCTATATAATTTCAATGTTCGAAATATGAACTATAATTATTATATTACCTAAAATTCTAGATGTCAATTGTCAATCTCGAATTATTCTTATTCTCCTTTAATTTTGTATACATAATCATCAAATTTTAATACTAATGCATATTCAAAATATAATAATCCCTACTATCAATTAGCTATTAATACTAAAAAAGACTAAGCCATTATACTTGAAGTTGTAATATAAAAATAGACATGCAAAAAGCATGCCTATTTTCATCTTACAACTTCACCCTTATACTAAAACTAATCTTTTTTATTCGGATAAAATTCAGCCATCTTATATTTTCTTTAAATTCAGATTAATAATATACTTATAATATATATATAACTAGAAATAAAGGGTACTCTTTTGTGGAGCGTTACATCAGAGAATTTTGCTGTAGGTATTTCTTCATTAGAAGTTGTTCCATTCTGGCTTGTCCTAAACTTGTCTTAGGAACACGCCGAAATGGTGCAACTTTTAATGTTAGAAATCCACAGCTAAATTTTTAGTAACCCCAACAACAGAGTACCCCTTATTTCGGCTATAGATACCTTTTAGTATATAGCTCCATCTTGTCCAAAATTATATACTTTATCCTCAACAAACATACTTTGATTTATTACCATTTGTCCATTTGGAGTAAAGTAATACCATTTTCCATTTAATGATAGCCAACCCTTGTGCATTACCCCATTTAAACCTAAATAGTACCAACTATTATTTAAATTCATCCATCCTTTTTTTAGTTCTCCAGTTGTTGGATCTAAATAATATGCTTTTCCATCTGCATTATCAACTTTCCATCCCGATGCTCTATATCCTAAGTTATTTAAATAGTACATTTTCCCACCAGTAGTTATCCAAGCCTCTTTAACTTGTCTACTCTTCTTATCAAAATAAGTTGGCTTTCCATTAACACTGCCCCACTCCTCATATTTAGTTAAATCCACCCAACATTCATTGTATTCATCATAGAATTGATCAGCTTCGGTTGGATCATTCCCATTATTAGAATTATTAGGGTCATTGTTCCAGTCAGCAATATCAACTCTATAAATCTCTAAAGTATAAGTTTTGCTAGCTGTTCCATCTTCTGATGTGACTTCTATACTAATCTCAGTTTTTTGAATTCCTTTAAGACTTACACTTATTGCACTTGCTGAATATCTTTCTCCATTTACAGTAACTGTTGACTTAGAATTTTCTGCTATTGGACTTACCGTAATATTTGTTACATTTTGATCTACACGAACTTTAGTTGTATCTGCTGTAGGATCAAAAGTATAATCTCCCACATTAAGTATTACATTTTTCAAATTAACATTATTACTTTTTGTATTATTCTTAACTACAACCGTATATGTCTTACTAGTAGTTCCATCTTGTGCTGTAACAACTATTTGAATAGTTGTAGTACCACTTGAATTTAAAGGAAGTTCACTTACTTCTCCTGAAACTAAATCATAAGACTCTGATCTTCCATCAATAGTTGCAACAATTGATTTAATATTATCATCTTGTGCTACTGCGGTTATTTTTGTAGTTGTATCTTCTTTTGCAACAGTAGTTGTATAATCAAATTTATCACTTGAGAAGCTTTCATTTCCATCACTATCCTTTAAAGGATAACCATTAAATTTTAATGAATTCAATAAAGCATTAGTTGAATTTTCTCCGTTTATTGGCGGAGTTGTATTATCATAATTGTTAGGTAGATAAAATACATATTTATCTCCTACTGGATTACTTACAAATCCTACTGCTGCTCCAGTAGTTTGAGTACTTTGAAATTCATCATAATAAGCTTGTACTACCATTTTCTTAGCCGTACCCAATTTTACATCAAGACTAGTTTTTCTAACATTGCTGCTATCTAGCTTATTATCTATAGAAGCTTGTGCTTCTATAGGATTAGTGCTAGCTATACTATCTGCAAGCCAAACCCTTATATATTCATTTTTATCACTTCTCTTACCAATAAAAGATACATTAACTGGATCTCCAGAATATAAGTCATAAGAACGTCTATCTGTAGTAAATTTATCTATAATATTTTCTTTCACACCTGGTTGTGTCAAATGAGTAGCACTATCAAATGCTAAATCCATAGTAAATTCATTTCCTCTTATTGTATTAACTTTTAAAAGATATCTTACTAGTGGTTTTGATGAATCTGTTACATTTCCATTTTTCCCTTCATATACATCAACTTGTATTTCATTACTTGTTGTACTCGCCATAAAATCAATAAATTGCTTTCCATTCTTAAGTACAGATTGTTTAACCCTTGATGTCCCTAAAGAATCAACATACTTGTTAGTAACAACATATGCCACAGTATCCTTACTTCTTTGAAGGGTAGGTTCTATACTTATCATTCTAGCTTTTGAATCTATATCTATAGTACCAGTATAAACTTTAAGCCCACTAGTATCATTTTTAACTGTAAATTTTTTACCTATAAATGCTTTAACATTTTTATCATCATCATAATCAAGTTTTGTTATTCCAGCATCTTTTACACTAAAGTCTTTATCTGATCCTAGATTGTTGTATCTAATTTCTAAAGCATAAGCTTTTTGAATATTTTTATCCCCAGATGATGAATCTAATTTTACTACAATTAAATCTGAAGTTCCTAGTCGTTGTAGGTTACCTGTTAGTTTATGATTTGCAGCATCATAATCGACATTTAAATCTCTTTCTCCATTTTTATATATTTTAGCATTAGTTAATACCATTGTAGCATCAAAGAACATATTATACGTCAATGTTGAAGTTGAATCAGGTACATCAAAAGTATATCTAAGCTGCATATTCTTATCTGGTGATGTAGTTGCCGAATATAAAAATGGTACTGTGTTATTTTCTCTTAAATCATCATCTAAAACAGCTCCAGTTGCTGGATCAAAATCTGATGCTTTACCTATAAAAGCATTAAAAATCATTGGGTTTATTTTACTTATTACAAACCCAGTTGCATGTTCTATTGTTAATTTTTGATTGGCAAATGATGTCTCACTTGGAGGACTTACCTTAAGTGGCTGATCCACATAAACTCCATTTGCATCTAATTTAGGCGCAACATAAACTACGTCTTGTGTAGTTACTGTTACCCTGTACTCAATCTTATTTACACCTAATGGTAAACCTGTTATGCTCTGTCCAATTCTCTTTGTTGATATATTTGGATTTTTAGAGGGTACTATATTTACTCCAATTTCATTGGCTAATATATTATGTCCTTCTACTGTTTCCCAACTAGTTCCATTTACAGATACTATATCAAGCTTTTGATTTACAATCCCTCCTAATACTGATCTTTTATTAGTTGATGCATCATCTTCTAACTTTGTTTGAGATAATGCAAGGGTTTCAGCAACTCTAAGATCGTCTACTGTTATGTCAAATGAGTTTTGTGTACTTGCAGTAGTATAAATTACTTCCTTAGTCGTAGTATCTGTTCTAGGTGTTAGTTCACTATTTGAGTCAGTATACACTTTCACTGCAGTTGGATCAGTACCTGTAGCCGCTGCATTAGCTGCTTGTCCGCCAAATCCAACTGAGAGAAATGATATTATACTTGTAAATACCACTAACAACGCTAAAAATCTGTTCTTCATTTTATTCATTATTGTCGTCCTCCTAAATTGCATGTTTAATTTTAAAACTTGATCATAGTAATCCTTCGTTTGATTATATTTATCTAATGTATAGCATTTCCAACAACCCATCTGTCTAGATGTGAGGTAAGAACTACACGAACCTGGACGTGACATCCCTTGAGGGCATATTGTGACCATTGTGGGTATATGTTCAACTAAATTCAGTTACAAAATAATACTCCACATTAAAGGTTTCACTTTATTTTTTCATATTAACTTATGCTTTAATAAGGTATATCAAATCTAGAATATACAAATTTCAATATACCATACTTTAATTATCGAACTATTCAATCTTATCTTTAGACATTAAAATGCATTATATCAAGTTATTAGATTTATTGCTAAGCTTGTATATATGCATATTATATAAAATAAACTATCACATTGGCCTTTTAATTTGCTTAATATTTTTTGTCTCATTTATTAGACAAAATACATCCTAGTTCTACGTTTGGAATTCAACGCCAAAAAACCTCCATAATATAGTACAACAACTATATATTATGGAAGGTCCCTTTATTTCATTTTTTTATTTTTTTCTCTATGATTTTCCCTTAAATGATTTTTTGCATTTAGGACATGTAACTGAAATTTTTCCATGACCTCTTGGCACACGTAATTTTTGCTTACAATCTGGACATGTAAAATATTTATGAGTTTTCGAATCTTTTGCCCTATTTAATTTTTGCTTAAACCATTTAGTCATAGAATTTTCAAATGTTAAATATTTGTAATTTTCTTGTTTACGCTTATATATATCCTTTGAAAATATTCTAAAAATACATACAAGTGTTGGAATATATCCTATAGCTGTTAAACTTGATAAATTTCTTGGCAATAAGCCTGCTATTACTATTAATACAAAAGATAAAATAAGTAATGCTCTTGATAGCTGATCTGCGCCATATCTTCCATACATAAATTTTTTCAACCAATTCATTTTTTCACCCCATTTACTTTAAAATAAACATTTAGTTTTATTTGTAGTTCGCTAAAATACTATTACTTTAAAATATAGTCTAATAATACAAAACTATCAATGTAAATAATATAAATAATGAATTAATTTTTTTAACATTATATATATCTAAGGTATAAATCGTAATTAGGCGTATATTATAGCAAAATAATAGGGCATGAATTTATTCCATTAAATTTGATGTAAAGCTAACTATCAATGGACTGTTAAGATTTTAAAATTCAGAATTGCCTCTTCCTTCTGCCACTACTAATTCTACATAGAAAAAGACGCATCAACAATTTATTGATACGTCTTTTAATATAATTTAGAAAATTTAAGAAATAAAATATAAAACTTAATTTTTGAATTATATTGCTGATGATATTGCATTTGCAATTGCGTCAGCTGCTAGATCTTGATAAGATGAATCTGCGCATTTTTGAGCTTCATTTGGATTTGTTATAAATCCACACTCAATTAATACTGCAGGCATAGTCGTATTTCTGAGAACAAATAAATTTCCATCTTTTGCACCTCTATTTATTGCACCAGTACTATTTGTTATAGATGCTGCAATAGATGATGCAAAATTCATACTTTCTGAAAGTCTGCTATCACTATATGCGTTGCCAAAGCTTTCGTCTTGTGCCTTTGAACTGTAATAAACTTCTACACCTGTAGCTGCTTCTGATGCTGCATTATGATGCAAACTTACAAATAGAGCCGCACCAGCATTATTAGCAATATTTACTCTGTTAGTAAGACTTTCAGTTACACTTGAAGTTTCTCTATCAGATTCATTTCTTGTCATAATTACATTATACCCTTGTGATTCGAGTTTTGCCTTTAACTTAACTGCAATTTGCATATTTAAGTCTCTTTCTGCATATGTAATACCATTAAAAGTTGCATAAGCACCATCATCTCCGCCGAAGTTATGACCTGGATCTATAACTATTGTTTTACCAGAAGTGCTACCAGGTACTTTATTTCCTCGTTTTCCGTCAGGACCTATTTGCCAGCCATTTATAACTGTACCTTTAACCATAATGCCTGAGCCTGGCCTAAAATAATAAGTATTGCCTCCATCTGATATCCAACCTGTTGCCATAACACCACTGCTATTTAAGTAATAAGTGTTACCATCAAGATTAAGTAAGCCTTTTGCCATTACTCCATTTGTATGTAAATAATACCAACTTCCATTTGGTTTAATCCAACCAGTTAGCATATTTCCACCAGTATTAAAGTAATACCATTGTCCACTAATTTCAAACCAGCCTATTCTCATTGCTCCACTTACATCTAAGAAATATTTACTACCATCAATCAGTTTAAAGCCAGTTGCCATGCTTCCATCACCTTGTAGGTAATACCACTTACCAATATCTTTTAACCAACCTATTTGCATTGCTCCACTTGATTTTAGAAAATACCATTTATCACTATCTTTTAACCAACCTTTTGCCATAGCTCCATCACTATATAGGTAATACCAATTACTGTCTGGTTTAATCCATCCAGTTGATTTACTACCATTTGATTTATAATAATACCAATTTCCACCTTCTAATTTCCAACCAATTGATGATGAAATACTTGTACTATTATTTGTTGTTATTTTTACTGGGTCAGTTGCTTGTACTCCTATTGGAGCCGTTGTATTTGCTTGAGTCTTATCTACTGTTGCTGTTGACCCTGTATTTTTTGTTGTGTTTGTACTTGAATTTGTTGCTTCAGAAGTTTTGTCAGAATTATCAACTACTTTAGAAGCATCAGTTTCAGTTTTTGGTGTTGACACGATTCCTGCTGATACTAATAAATCATTATATGATTTGTTAATGTCTTCACCATATGTAAGACTTGGAGCCCACTTTCCACCTAAAGCATTTACTGTCACCGCATTACCTTTAATAGTAACAAAATGTCTTGGGTCATATGTATTGCTCTTTGGGTAACCAATAGCACCTGCATAAAGTGCTAAGTGATCTAAATGAGCTTGTACACCTTCATCCCATGTATTAAATTTTTGATGAGCATTTGGATCAGTATCTGCTCCACCTACAACGGTCTTCATTCCACATGGATTTTTATAACTTTCATCTAAAACTCCACCAAAATTACCATACCCTGTTTCTTTAGCCGCTTGTACATATGCAATAGCTGGATTAACATTTCCATGTTCTGGTGCATACTTCCAATACAATTCAGCCAATCCAATAAACGTATCCGTTGCACCTTTAGACTTTGCCCATTGTTCAGCCTGTTTTGCTGTCACTTCTGTTCCTGATATTATTTTAATATCAGGAATAGCTGCTTTTACATTAGTTATTGGCATTAATACTAAAACTAATGCAAAAGCAAATAAAAATGTAGTCAATCTCTTAATATCCTTCAAAACAGCTTTCCTCCGTTCTCTTTAGTTTAATCCGAAAAGTAATATATTTACCCTATTATATAATACAACTATGTTCCTCATTTTAGGGACCTTGTATCACAAATAGCGACTTATTTCTTACAAGTAAATCTTTCCACTTTGTGTTTCGTATAGATAACCACAGTAAAAATATACTTATGCGGATAATCCGACGGAATAAGGGGTCATGCATTTGCTCTGGTTACTGAAGATTTTTATGTAACACTCCGCAAAAGCAAGCCCCCTTGTTTCTAGCTATGGATATATATTTAAATGTTTCCTGCAATAACCTCTGCTATAGCAGCTGCTACTTTTTGTTGACTAGCTGGATCTGAACATCTTATTGCATCTTCTTTGTTTGTTATAAAACCAGTTTCAACTAATACTGCTGGCATATTTGCATTTCTACATACAAATAAATTTTGTTCTTGCCCGCCTCTATTATTTAAACTAAGTTTACTTGCAATATTGTTATTTATAAGGGTAGCCATTTTCTTACTTTTTTCTATTCTATTACTATCCGATTTGCCACCAAAAGTATCATCTTGAGTCTCTGTACTATAAAGCGTTAATACACCTTGAGCCGTCTCACCTGCTGAATTATGATGTATGCTTATAAAGAAATCTGCATCTGCATTATTAGCAATATTCACTCTGTTTGTAAGACTTTGAACCAAAGCTATTGTTTCTCTTTGACCTAAAGCTCTAGTCATTATTACATTATAGCCTCTATTCTCAAGTTCAGTTTTTAATTTTGATGCAACTTGAATATTCAAGTCTGCTTCATTATATGTTACTCCATCTATTGTATATGTAGCACCACCGTCTCCACCATAGTTATGACCTGCATCTACTACAATTGTCTTTTTGCCATTTGAAGAA
>Ga0302162_10000446_pt1 | contig 11583 bp, 10 predicted proteins | sample I_Fen_E2_2_FD_193501 | JGI IMG/M metagenome (GOLD analysis project Ga0302162, IMG submission 193501) | Peat permafrost microbial communities from Stordalen Mire near Abisko, Sweden - I_Fen_E2_2 | ecosystem: Environmental > Terrestrial > Soil > Wetlands > Permafrost | place: Sweden: Abisko...
CAGAATAATTAACATATTATTGGTTGTAAAAGATGGAGGAGCACTAGTTCTTCCATTCTTTATACTTTGACAAGAGAGGTGAGTTCATTTGCATGAAGTTGGAGTTTTGTTTGAAGTCGTAAAAACTGTTGAAAATATTGCAAGGGAAAATGGATTAACAAAAATAGATACAGTAGTCCTCCAAATTGGTGAGCTCTCATCAATGATTCCTAGATATATTGAAGCATGTTATCCAGCAGCAGTGGAGGGTACATTATTACAAGATACGAAATTAAAAATAGAGATATTACCAGGCAATGGTATTTGTAAAGAGTGTAATAAAGCTTTTAATCTCATTGAGAATAAAAATAAATGTCCACGCTGTGGAAGTAAACACTGGGAGTTATTATGCGGAAAAGAGTTTATGATTAAGGAAATAATTGCTTGCTAAAATTTAGCAAGTATAATTGTAAAGCCTTCTATTCTTTTATAAAAACCATATTTTTATTGTTTGATGATTCCAGGCTGTATCGATAGCCAAGTCTGTTAAAGTTTTTTATCTCTGATACATTTTCAATCTTTTCCTCAGTCATGTATCGAACCATCTCACCTCTAGCCATTTTTGCTAAAGTTCCTTTGGTTATAATTTTACCTTCTTTATATTCCCCAAAGGTAACCGATATAAACTGTACTTGATCTGTTAGATAATTTTCAATGCATTTACTATATTCTTTGGATGCAAGATTCAATACTATATTTGTATCCTCATATAATTTCTTGTATAAGCTATCGCCCCAAAAATCATATAAATTACCATATCCTGAAAGCTTGGCCGCAGACTGCATTTCAAGCCGGTAGGGTACGATACCATCAAGTGGCTTAAGTAATCCATAAAAGCCAGACAGAATATATAAATGGTTTTCAATATAATCCCATTGTTCAATATCAAACACATTTGGAGCCATATACTTATATTGAATTCCTTCATAAGATAATATTGCCGGCGTGAGCCTTTCTGTAAGTCTCATATTTGAGAAGTATTCAAAACTTGTTCTGGCAATTTTGTCATTGCATTTCCATAAGTTTTTAGCTTCCTCATAGCTTAGACCGTCCATATACTTCATTAGCAATTTAGTTTTATCTAAAAAATAGGGCATATTATTTATCTTAAATTCTGTATCTACATTCATCTTTTTCGCTGGTGATGTAATAATTTTCAACATACTTCCTCCATATGATAAAAAGGTTTGTCTATCCATTTCTTATCTAATCTTAACTTATTATTTTAAATAGGTTGCTTGAACTCCCATTTAATAAGAAGTGATATTCAGTAATTATTTGCTTATTAATGTATTATATCATAACTGATTTTCAATTTTCAGCAAATCTAATACTCTGTGCCTATTGTATGCCATGTCCCAAAGGCGTGGACATCCCAAGAACTTTTCACTCCTACAAAAACTGGAATGGTTTTCAAATGAAAAACCCCCCGATTTCTCGGAGGGTTTTCCTTATTTCATGTTTAAAATACTTTGCACCATATATTCATATTTTCAAACTGACCACAAATATGACAATGATTTACCAATCTACCTCCATGCTTTCATAGTTTTGTATTCCAACTTCTGATGCAACTTTAGTATTTAATCTGTTCAAACTTTCTTTTGCTTTTGGTACTAAAGTTTTGTTTTAAAGAATGGTTTCCTTTATCTGTGATTTCATAGTTTTGTATTCCAACTTCTGGTGCAACTTCAGTTTTAAATCTGTTTAAACCTTCTTTTACTTTTGGTACTAAATGTTTGTTACTTCCATTGTTGTTGGAACTCATATCTATCTACCTCCTTTAATTATAAATTTGTTGGCAATAATATATTAACCACCATTAGAAAAGAATACTCTATAAAAATATTAACAGAAGTAGAATTGAAAGCTTTTATTAGTGAACTTTAGATATTTTTTAAAATTCAATAATTAAAATATTATAATTAAATAATTAGCAACCTCAATGCTTCAAAGTTCGAAAGTATCCACAAGAAAAACAAGACTTCTTAAGTACAAGTTTTAAAATAAAACTATAATAAAGACATAATATTATAAGTGTAAAAATATATACATATATCAGTGAGAGATTTACTTCAATAAAAAAGGTGGTAATATATAATGAATAAAAAGATTAAAATACTACTTGTGAGTACACTTATATTTAGTTCGATTTTATTGATTTCACCATTAGGGACAACAAAGACATATTCAGCAGTAAGAAATGAATGGAAGTATGATGTTTATTTTGCAACTCATGCTGGGGTTAAAATTGAAACATGGAATTATTATGGAAATGATGAGAAACCTAAAGAAGGATGGTTTTGTGTAGATGGTAAATGGTATTATGGAGATCAAGAACATTTTGATAATTATTATGGTATTTATATAGATAAGTGGGCCCCAACCCATTATAAAGAGTATGTTGATAGTAGTAATGTTTGGCATAAAGATTTTGGTAATTTTGATTATTATTGTGGTTCAGATGGAGCTATGAAAACTGGTTGGTTTCAGGCATATTCTCAAAAAGACAGTTATTATAAAAAATATGGTCTACATTGGTACTACGCTGGATTAGATGGGAAAATATTAAAAGATATGTATACTCCAGATGGCTATTGGGTTAATTCTGAAGGTATTTGGAAATAGAAACAAATTCACGTTTTTATAAATTTAAATTAGATAAAATTATATAGAAAATAGTGGATTTTAAAGGTTACGCTTCACCTCCGCCATCAAATCCACGAAAGATATATAAACATTTTATATGTTTATATATCTTTTTTTACTATTATGGGGATGTTATAATATAACTAGAAATCATTTACGAATATAGAATAGTTGCTAATTTTTTTATAATGAAAGCCCTGTTAACCTCAATTCTTCGAATCTAGTAAGTACCTCTAGGAGAAACAAAAATTTCCAGATACAAGTATTAAGCACATAAAAGTTTCAGACATTAGATTTATAGAAAGTGGATTTGTTCCAAAGGATGCATAAATTATTGATTATACATGTTGAATTTATGATATTTTTGGTAATTAGAGTTATCAAAGGATTATTAATTATGCTCTATGAATAATTATAAGTATATCCTATATTAGAATAGAAATGGAGTTAATCAATCATGGCAATTTTATCACAAGTCCAAATTAATATAGTTTTATTTATTTTATTGCTCATTTTATTTGGACATACGTATTTTAATATGAATAGAAAAAATATAACCAATAGGTTGTTTATGTGGATTATGGGATTAACTGCAGTTGCCATAATGTTAGAGATTTTAAGCGTCATATTAAATAATCCAAATTTAAAGCAATTTATAGTGTTGCATAAGATGGTTAATGTTATGGGATTTACAGTGACTCCTATTATTCCATTTTTAGGATATATATTTAGTGAAGAATGGGCAAATAGGTATCAGAAAGAGAAAATTAAATTAAAAAAAATACTTATACTACCATTATTCATAAATGGGATAATGGCATTTATAAGCTATAGTGTAAACGTACTTTTTTATGTAACTAGTGAGAATATTTATGAACGTGGACCTTTATTTTTTAGCTTACCGAGTATAAGTTACATGTACTTTTGTTATAACGTATATTTTATTTATAAGCAGCGTAAAAAGTTTACTTGGTGGGAGCTTCGTATATTTAATTTATTCTATATTGCAGCAGCAGTATTTACAGGTATTCAGTTGATATATTCTGATTATTTGACCATTTGGAATGGTACTGCAATGATGATTGTTATTATTTATATCTTTATACTAAATGATCAGATATATAGGGACAGACTTACAGGGTTGGAAAACTATTCATCTTATGAACACTATATTGAAAATATATCCTATAAGAAGATTAATAAACTTTTTATAATTAATATTGATATAGATGATTTTAAGAATGTTAATGACCAATATGGACATAACGAAGGGGATGAAGCAATTAAAATATTTGCTAATTTACTCGTTGAAAGTTTTTCACTAAGACAAAAGAAATTAATACGTTTAGGTGGGGATGAATTTTTAATTTTATTAGAAGGGCAACAGAAAGAAATCGTTGAAAATTATATTCAAAATTTCACTGAAAACGTTGAGGTATATAATAAAACTGGAGAAAAACCATATGGACTTAAATTCAGTTATGGTATGGCATGTTATACCAATGCTAATGAAAATATTCATGAGCTTTTGGAATGTGCAGATCAATTGATGTATGAGCAAAAGCAAAGTAGAAAGAGTAAGTTATAATTAATATTAGTCAGCTGTAAATGAAATTAGAGCTGACTAATAGCAATCTCAGCCCTTCGGAATTCAGAAGCACCCCCTAGGAGGCTTTGTGAGGGAAGAATGACTGAACTTGCTTAAAAGTTAAAGAGACTAGTTACAAAATTATAATTAAGTAACTAGTCTCTTTAACGTTAGGCATATTCAAAAAATAGCAAGTCAGCATGCTAGTCTATTTTCTTGAATACGCCTTATAGATAATTATTAATTTGAGAATTCTTGTGTTCCCATATATTTACTGTTTCCGTAGATTACGCCAATACCAACTTTAGTATATGAAGCATTCATCATATTTGCTCTATGACCTGGTGAATTCCACCATTGATTAAATAATTCAACTGGATCACTAGTATTATATGCAATATTTTCTCCTGTCGTAGTATATTTATATCCTATTGTTTGTAACCAGTTTGTCCACTTAGTTCCATCTGGATTTGTGTGGTCAAAGAAGTTGTTTTGTATCATATTGTTACTCTTATATCTTGCTACTTGTACTAAAGTATTATCCAGAGTAAGTGGCTCAAGACCAGCTTCAGTTCTTTTTGCATTCATTAATTCAAGAATTTTTTGTTCGGCAGAAGCTTGTACAGTTATTGGATACTTTGTTGGTAATTTAGGTAGCCCCTCTACATCAACTGAATTTGAACTTGTAGAAGCATTACTTGTAGCTTTGTTACTTTCTATAGCATTTGTGCTTGTACTATTATTTGCCATAGTCGAATCTATATTAAAAACGTTATTTGCAATTGTATTGTAATAATTATTTATATTTGAATCAAAAGTTGCGGCAGATACTCCTATTGATGAGAAACTACCAATTGTTGTAGCTGCAATAACTGCTGTTACTATTCTTCTTAAACAATTCTTCATCATAAGTTTTTCTCCTTATATATGTTTTATTTGCCTACTTGAATTTTATGAAAGCAATAAACATTTTTTGAATGTTTGCTGTATTCAAGTGATGGCATGTCTCTATACTAACATCTTTTGGATAACATTCAACACGCAATTCGCTTGATTAAGTCTTTTAAATGAAATAGGCACAAAATCTCTTGAGTATGTTCTTGTATATTCCTTTATGCACCATGATATTATTCAACACCTTACAGTGCAAAGGATAGCCCCCTATAAATAATTACTCATCAACTTTCACACAATATAAGTATAAGAGATTTCCTGATAAGGACGATATAGAAAAAACAATATGTTTCTAAAAAAAACAAATACCTAAAAAGTATTTCATGTTACTAAATTTTTCGGATAATATAAGTTTCTACAATATTGTGATATAGTAAAATTAAAAAAGATTTTTATAGAATATTTAAATTAGATGGAAAGTAAGATGGAGAGGAAAACTACAATGGAGAAAAATAAAATTATGGATTTAACAATGGGAGATCCTACAAAACAAATTTTTTATTTTGCATTACCTATATTTCTTGGAAGTGTGTTTCAGCAAATGTACAATTTGGTGGATACAGTAATTGTTGGACATACCTTAGGTGAAAATGCATTAGCAGCTATAGGCGCTACAACACCACTGTTTGGACTTATTGTTGGCATGGCGATTGGTATAAATAATGGATTTGCTATTGTGATTGCAAGATATTTTGGAGCAAAAGAAATGGATAACATGAGACAGGCTGTAGCAATGACAGTAATTCTAGACCTTATAATATCAATAGTATTTACAGCTATTGGAGTAGGTACAATAATGTATATTCTTAAATTTTTAAATACCCCGGCAGAAATAATAAACGATGCATATGGATATATTGTAATTATCTTAATGTTTATGATTGTTACTATAATGTACAATATGATAGCAGGAGTTCTAAGAGCACTGGGAGATAGCCGTAGTCCACTTATATATTTAATTTATGCTTCAATTTTAAATGTAGTGTTGGTTTTTACATTTATTTTAGTATTTAAATGGGGAATTAGAGGTTCTGCTTATGCAACTGTTATATCACAGATTGTAGCAGTAATCTTAGGATTTAATCATATAATAAAAAAGTGTCCTGAGCTAAAATTATCTAAAGTAGATTTTAAATATGATGGTCCTATGGTAATGGAATTATTCACCTCGGGATTATCTATGGGATTTATGCTATCACTTGTTTCAATTGGTTCAGTTGCACTTCAAGGCGCAATAAACAGTTTTGGTAAAGAAATAATAACTGCACATATGGCAGCAAGAAAAGTTAGTGAAATTTACATGATGCCACTTGGAACATTAGCAACAGCATCAGCTACGTTTGTAAGCCAAAATTATGGTGCAAAGAAATATGAACGAATAAATATTGGACTTAAGAAAACAGTTATTATGGGTGCAATATGGTCAACAATAGTTGTTATTACTGCCTTTGCCTTTGGACCATATATAATAAAATTTTTAACGGGAACAAATGATACTTTGATTATAGATACAGCAGTAAAATATTTAAGAATTAATACTCCATTTTATTATGTATTAGCTATTCTTCTTATATACAGAAGTACGCTTCAGGGAATTGGAAGGAAGTTTACACCACTTGTTTCTAGTTCAATTGAGCTACTCGGAAAATTTGCAGTTGTAGGATTTTTAGCTCCAACAATGGGTTATTTAGGAGTATGTATATCAGAACCACTTATTTGGATTACATGTGCAATTTTTGTACTTATAGTTTTCTACTCAGATAAGAATTTTAGGTCTGAAATAAAACAAGATAAAAGTGTAATATAAAAAGTGTTATACTATAATAAATGTCATATAATAGTAAATGTTATATTATAATAAATCAAACTAAAAGCCATAAGATAAAAATTAAAGAAAAAATTATAGAAAAGAAAGAAGAAGATAAATGATTAAGTTAATAGCAGCAGATATGGATGGAACATTGATTGGGAAAAATCACGATATACCAAAAGAAAATATAGAAGCAATTAAGGCTGCACAAAAAAATGGAATTAAGTTTGCAATTGCTACAGGAAGAGCATATTGTGATGTAGAACCGTTTATACATAAATATGACTTACAATGTGATTGTGTTGTATTAAATGGAGCAGAATATAGAGACATTAATGGACATATAGTTGAACATACTTATATTGAAAAAAAACGATCAATAGAAATTTTAGAGAAGATGAAATGTAAAGATTTAGCTATAGAAATATACACAGATGATGGATTTTATACAACAAATACAAAAGAAGAAACTTTATCAGGAATGATAAAAAGATCTCTTACATTCCATCCAGAATTAAAAGATAAAGAAGAAATACTAAAATATGCTAAGAGTAATCCGCATTTTAAAAATATGAAATATATTACGGATATGAATAAATTTTTAAATAGAAACAATAATATAGCAAAGTTTGTATCTTTTTCGCAATCAGAAGAAATTATAAATAAGCTTCGTAAAAAGATGGAAACATTAGAAGGACTAGCTGTATCATCAAGTTTTGGAACTAACATTGAAGTAAATCATATGGATGCTGAGAAGGGAAAAATTCTTGCAAAAGTAGCACAAAAATTTAAGATAAAAAAAGATGAGGTAGTAGTGCTTGGAGATGGCTTAAATGATTATTCCATGTTTACAGAATTTGAAAATTCCTTTGCAATGGGTAATGCAGTTGATGAAATAAAAGAAGCAGCTAAATATATTACAGATACAAATGTGAATTTTGGAGTAGCTAAAGCAATACATCTCATATTAAATGGAGAATTATAAAATAATTATTTTGTGTCCTGAAAATTGTAGTATTTGTCTAAAATCATGTCCTTAGTCTATATTTGATGGAATTACAGTAAATCAAAAAATGTAGAGAAATATGTGCTTCGGTAACTGATGGTAGAGGATTTATATATTCCTATAAACCAATTTTTATAGGAATATATTTTCATATTTAAATAGAAAACTATGAAAATATATAAATATATAAATATATAAATATGTAAGTATTTAAATAGATAACTATGTAAATATTTAAATAGGTAACTATGTAAATATATAAGTATTTACATATATAAATATATAAATATTTATAGGAAACATCAGGGCTTGAAGGCTTCTATATAAATCAAAAGCTTATTTTTATGTTGAAATATAACTATAATAAATAAGAGTTGATAGAAGGATAATTGGAGAAGATTTAATTTTAATTTGTAATCTATAGCAACTTCAATACTTCGTGTCTCAGAAGTACACCAAGGGGAAACAGAGATTACCAGGTACAAGTTCATCACGTTTGTCTTATAGTATTATTATATTAGATGAACATTAGCTAGGAACACTGGACCTCTGGGGAATTTGCACTTTACGATTTGATTATAGTATTTTAATACAAAAATGTAAGTGAAAAAATTATATAAAATTAAATAGTTTTATTCTATTCTAGACTTTAACGATTCAGCCATGGAAATTCTATTTATCTTTTTTCTACTTAATAGCTTTGAGAGTTCAAAGGTTAAGTATATTATGATGAAACCAATTAGAATATATACATAATCTATAGTTACAGGGAAAGATAGACTCATCTCTTTTGTCATTGATTTAAACAACGCATTTAAGGAACCAAGTAGGAGAGGAACTCCTAGTATATAGCCAAGTATTACTATAAAGCGGGAACTGTTTAAAATTAGGGAATAAACTTCCTTCTTTCTGTAGCCTAGAACCTTCAAAAGAGAAATATTATCCTTATTTTCCTCTATAGTAAGAGAAGTAACAACATATATCACAATAAGCCCGATTATAAAGGACATAAAGGCTATACCCCCAATTGCTACTTGGAGTGGCTTTGTCATTGTATCAAAAGCCTTTTTCATATCATCCACTGTTACAACTGCTAATAGCTTATTTTCTGGAATATCTATTTTTTCTGTGCTCCATAATCCAATGTAGCTATCAGAAGGTAAACCAAGCATATCATTTAGGGTATCAAGGGGGATATAAATATATTGCCCTACAAAAGTTTCTGCAATACTGTCAACTATTATGCTATATTCTTTTGAGTCGAGTCTATTAATAAGCTTTACAATATCATTTGGCTTTATATTAAATTTATCAGCTAAAGGTTTTGTAATAATAATTTTATCAGACTTCAATGTATTACCAGATTTATCCTTAAAGGAAATATACTTAGAATCAGGATTTACACCATACACTGTAAAAGTAGTATTATCGTCTGATTTTCTTGCAAATGGTACTTCCAAGAAAGCTTCTCCTTTTTCAGGCTTACCATTTTGAATAGAGTTGAACACATAATGATAATTATACTTAAATGCTTCATTAAAAGAGTCTTTAAGTAAGGAATCCATTGAACTTTTTGATGCAAAACCCATTAACAGCAGCATGGTTGCCATAATTATGCCGAGTAACAGAAATGTGCTTCTTGGTATGCTTTTAAGCTGTTCTCTGATTTTAAATTTAGTATTAAAGCTGAACCTTTCAAGCTTTACGTTTTTTTCTAAGAAACCAACCTTAGTCTTTTCTTTTCCACCTCTTATTAGCTGCAACGGTGAATTTTTGAGTGATTTATTAACTACAAAATAACTGCAGATTACTAAAAAGAATATTGGTAGAAGAATACTCATCATAATATAGTTTATATCATAGCTTAAGGAACCTACAGGAATATTAAAGAATGATACATAATAATTCATCATAGGTCTTAAGGTCAATAATCCAAGCATAGTTCCTAAAATACCGCCTAAAAGTGAAATGAATAAAGGATATAAAAGATAATGCTTCATAATTTCTCTTTTTCTATAGCCTAGTGCATAAAGAGTTCCTATAATAACAGATTCTCTTTTTAACATTCTAAACATAACTATGCCAGTTAATATGCAGGTTAGAAGAAGCACAGCTATAGGCATAGAAGAACTCATCTTATCAATACCAGAAAGTTTTGCTGTAAAATATGTAACTCTTGGGTTGTCGCTTACGTTCATCCAGCTGAGAAGAACAATATTCTCACTTCCTAGATAATTCTTAAATTCAGATATTTTATTATCTATATTGTTTCTATCACTATTAAATCTTATTGCATAAGTGATATTGCCTCTATTTAAACTATTAAAGTCATCTTTACTTATAACCGCTACTCCAAAACTGTTTGGATCATTCATTATATCTGATTCATTTTTTAGGGGATAAATATAGTTTGGAAGAGACATAAAACCTGATATGATAAAATTTTTATCATAAATTTTTATGCTATCCCCAATATTTAATTTATTAGCCTTTCCATAGGATGGATCTATAAGAATATCACCGATGATTAGAGCTTTTCCTTCAATTATGGCAGGTATATTTACCTTTTTATTTTCACTGAATATTCTTAGGGTTCTATCGTCTGATACTGAGCAATCAATTGACTTTGTTTCCTCTATATCTATATTAAATTTTGTTGCTAAGGCTTCAATATTATTTATTTTGGGGCTTGCTATAAAACTTGCATCTTCTTGCTTATAATCTTTTTCAAAAGAAGATGATAGTTCTGCAAGGTTCTTTGAAACCAAATTAAACATTGTAAAAATCAGGCAGCTAAAAACAATAAGAACTAAAGAACCAAAGTATTGGGATTTACTTTCAAACATGGTTCGTTTGATTTTTTTATTAATAATCATTACCATTCAATCCTTTCTGCAGGCATGGTTGTCTTATTAACTATGCTATCTACGATTTCTCCACTTCTAACCTTATAAACCTTATTAGCCATAGCACTAATTGCAGTGTTATGGGTTATCATAAGTATGGTTGCACCAAACTCCTTATTTATATTCTGAAGAAGCTTTAATATTTCTCTTGAGGTTGAAAAGTCAAGAGCACCTGTTGGTTCGTCGCACAATAAAAGTTTTGGATTTTTAACTATAGCCCTTGCAATAGAAACTCTCTGCTGCTCGCCGCCACTCAGTTCTCTAGGGAATCTATGTTTTTTATCAAGCATATCTACAGCTTTTAAGACCTCATCAATATTTAATGGTGATTTGCTTATATTTGAAACAACCTCTATATTTTCTCCTATAGTAAGATTAGGTATTAAGTTGTAAAACTGAAATATGAAGCCTATATTTTCTCTTCTATAATCTGTAAGCTTAGTGTCATTTAGCTTGGTAATGTCTATATTATCAACTGAAACCATACCTGAGTCGCATCTGTCAATTCCGCCAATAATGTTAAGGAGTGTTGACTTTCCGGAACCAGAAGGTCCAAGTATTACCCCAATTTCCCCCTTTTCTAAACATATCCCTGCACCTTTTAGAACTGTTGTGATTACATCACCTGTAT
>Ga0302162_10000454_pt1 | contig 11463 bp, 11 predicted proteins | sample I_Fen_E2_2_FD_193501 | JGI IMG/M metagenome (GOLD analysis project Ga0302162, IMG submission 193501) | Peat permafrost microbial communities from Stordalen Mire near Abisko, Sweden - I_Fen_E2_2 | ecosystem: Environmental > Terrestrial > Soil > Wetlands > Permafrost | place: Sweden: Abisko...
CCTTTAAAAGGCGTGTAAAATGTGAGAAGTGAAGTTCCTTGAGAAAGAACTTCACTTCTTATTTTTTCCATAAAACTTTGATTTAATCACCAAACCAAGCCGTCGCTTTTAGCGATTTAGTTCTTTATGAACAATGCGAAGTAAAATAACTTCTGTTTATGCTAATAATGAATATTATGGTTTCCACAGACGTTTATTTTAACCTGTTAATCATTTCATGAACTGAGTCATCGACTTTAGTATTCAAATCGTTAGTATTCGAACCAATAAAATATCCATTTTCACATTCATAATAACTAATAGTATACTGTAGATCAGGGAAAGCCTTTGGTGTTAACAACAGAGAATATGCTGTTACTTTATCGCTTGTTACTCCCATGTCAGAATTTCCGTTTGAAGAAGCAATTTTATAGGCATAAGAGACTATTGCCTTATTTTCAATAGTTGTATTTATTACTTTTTGCAAACCATTTTCTATAGTATAGTTGTATTTTATTAACTGAAATTTGTTTGAAAAATCAAAATATTTATCATCAAGTTTGGTATCAATATTTTTTGAGAGATAAAAGCTTACATCACAATCAGCATAATCATAGTATATCCAATCTCTTATATCAAGCTCATTAATGGAATAGACCTCACTACCATTGATATTGGCTATATGATTGGAATAATCGCTTTTAAGATTGCTATTATTATCAAAATAGCTTTGATTTATTTGAAAGTTTCTTGCCGCCGAATATTGTTGGTTGTCAAATTCAACAATTCTTTTATCGTGATTTTCATTTCTACAAGCGATAAAAAAGATAGAAATAAATAAGATAACTATTACTATTGTGAAAAAAAAATTCAACTTAATCCTCATATTTTTTCAGTCCTTCTTTCAAGCAAACTTTAAATAATCTTGAGTTCGCAATAATCTACAAGGTTGCAGTAACTATAAAACTTAATTGTTACACCCTTCAAGAATATTCTGTATGAAGTTAATCATTTTAATTATATGGATAACAATGAGGGGTTTTAGATTGAAATTCTTTTATACTCACAATCTTGTTAATATCGTTAAATTCAATTAACGATACACCATCAAACTCTCCAATCTTTCCATCATACTCACATTTAAAATACCATTCAACAGCAGTAACATTCGCTTCATGAATAAATTGTTTTATATCCCACACTATAACCTTTCCTCTCCTATGCCAATCTTCAAACCATCTTTTAATAATGTCAATTCCACGGTATTCAGGTCCATAACATTCGCTATAAATTATTTTTGAATCAAAGATATCTTTCAATATTAAAGAATTATTATTTAACCAAGATTCGAAATAATTTTTTATTATTTTTTCTCGTTCAATCATCAATTATCCCTCCGAAGATTAGATACAATTATTCTAATTCACAATATTTCACTATTCTGTATGATTCAATACACTTATTATATTATAATTGTATTTTTTTACAAGTTTTTCATATACCTATATTCATACTATTATCTAACAAATTAATATTTTTAAAATGATAATATTAATATACTTCAAGCAATAAAAACTGTACGAAAAAAAAATCTCCACACTAAAATTTATATTATCGCATATATTTCTTTCAGCTTGAACTAATAAATATCTTTTAATTATGCTCGCTACTCTCGTAAATTAATATTCTCTCATTCCTAACTGCATATCCTAAATTAACATATAAATTCAAAGTCCAGAAAGAATCAATATGCAATACCAGAAGCTTAAGCTCCTGGCATTACATTGATACTTTCTTCTATAACTTCGCCAAATGTGGTTGCAAGATTAAAGCCTGCGCGTTAAATCCCATACTTAATTCCTCCAATTAATATTTTTTAATCTTCCATACTATTCATGATTTAATTATAATCCCATTTTTTACTACATATGTAACTTAATCACTTAAGCAACAATTTTATTTGACTTTCTAATTCTGCTTTAGTTATTGCCCCAGAATCATCTATAACAATATATCCATCTTTATCAATAAAAATAGTTCTTGGTATAGCTGAAATATTATAACACTATTTGCTGCATTCATTTTATTATCTAATAAAACCTTCATATTATAATTATTTTTTTTATAAATTGCTTAGCTGTATCCATAGTTTCTCTTTGACCATCAGTTAAGTTTATCATTAAAATAACTACTTTATCTTTGCTATATTTCTTTGACATTTCATTAAATGAAGGCATTTCTGACTTGCAAGGTGGACATCAGCTAGCCCAAAAATTTAATACTACAGGAGTTCCTTTATAATCTGATAACTTTACTTCATTAATATCTTCATCATATACAACAAAGTCTTTTGCCATAACCCTAGCTGATTCTTTTGTAGAATCTCCATTTTGAATTTTAACATTTTCACTTTTATCAGTTTTATTACTTATATTTTTCTTACTATATACTGAAGATAAAGAGTCATAGCCAAAATATGCACTAACTAAAAATATTGCAAAGCAAAAAAATCCAATTACCACTATAATTAATTTTTTATTATTATTCATAAATTACTCCTAAAATGTTAAAAATGAAAGTATCTTATTTAAATTACCAGTCATAATTGAAATACCTATAACCACAAGAATTATTCCTGATATCCTATTTATAACTTTGTAATTCCTTTTTATAGAATTAAATGTTTCTTTTAATTTATCTATTAAAATGGCGCATATGACAAAAGGTATGCTTTTTTACTTTCAGTTTGTTCAACTTCAGATGCATTTGTTGCTAAAGGTTTTTTTAAACTATTTTCCATAAACTCCATAATGGGATTTTTAGTAGTTGGGCCTATGTTAGATGTTAAAAATACAATTATGCTTTTGGGGAGCTTTAAAAAGAAATTTGTATTAAAATTAATATTTATTATTATTGTGGTTTCATTTAGTGTTTTGATTAATTGTAAATTAGCTTAATAATATTGAAAAACAATTGAATATATAGTCATATATTTTACAGATATCATCCATATGTTAACAAATTGATTGAAAGAGGTAGTATATGAAAAAATTAAATTCGGATATAATTATTAAAATACTGATATTATTGTGTTTTGCGATATTTTATTTTAGGATCATTAAGAATAATGTATGTACATCCGAGAATCATTCCATTTGCAATTTTGGGAATGATAGCAATGTTTATGGTTGCAATATTTCTAATTACAGACAGCCGCCATATCAAAAAAAAGAAAATTAGATTTAAAAATTATGTAATTTTTATTATTCCATTAATTATGATATTTTTGATGCAAAGTATTAGTGCAAATTCTTCAATAAAAACTGATGACATAAATACAAACTCCAATGGACTATCAAATACTAATTTAACTTATGATAATTCTGAAGTTGATTCATCGGACAAAAAAACTGAAAGTGATAGGCAGGATGAAAATAATTTTTTACCATATACCGTGGAAGTATTGAAAAAGATCATGTTTATATGTAAAAAAATAGACTGCGCTATTTTCAGTTAGTATTTTATTAGCATAAATAGCTATGCAAATATTAACTGAAAATTAGCACAGTAATATATAGTTATTTTATAATTTTAAATTCATATCCTTGTCCCTTTAAATATTCTATTATTCCCAGCAAAGCTTTTGCTGTTTCTTCTTTTCCATAAGTATCATGCATTAATATTATTGCTTTTTGCCTACCTGCCACAGTTTTTATAACTTCTTGTTTTAATTGTTCTGCATTTTTAGGCGCACCTTCTGCATCTCCAGATAACGCATTCCAATCAATTTGATGATAGTCTTTGTCATGTAATGCTTTGTTCATAGCTGTTGCTCCTGAAGGATCTTTCTTATCCCATGTCATTTGCCCTCCTGGAAATCTAACAGCTCTTGTTGAAAAATCTTGTCCTAAAATACTTTTTAGAGATTGGCTTGTCTTCTCAAAGTCAGATATACAATTCTCCAAATTTATTTTTCCACTTGGATATAAATAGTTATAATCATGTGAGTAAGTATGATTACCTATGGCATTACCTTCATCAAATTCTCTTTTTACTAAGTCTTTGCTTACCTGGTCTTTATCTATATATTTTCCAATAAGAAAAAAAGTTGCATGCACATTTTCTGCCTTAAGAGTATCTAATATCTGTGGTGTAACAGTTTCTGATGGTCCATCATCAAAAGTCAAATAAACAACTTTTTTACCATCAGCTCCATCAGGCATTTGCCCTTTCATCTGTTGATTTAAGTATTTTTCTACAAAGGCGGCATTTTCCACTTCAGAATTACTTTCTGTCATAAATGCTTTGCTATCTGTTTCATCTTTACTATCATTATCACTTGATTCAGACTTTATATCTTTATCACTTTCAAATGCTTGTACAGTTTTAGTATTTGTTGAAAATCTCTGTGTTATTATGCCACCTGCTATTACAACCAATACACAGATAGTAATAAATAAAATAGTAATTCTTGCTCTTTTGATGTTTTTATTTTTGTTTCTATTATATCTATTGCTATACTTCATTTTTTCATCCCTCTTATATCTTAATCATCTTTTGTTAAGTTAACTATATATAAACTATTAAATCATTATAAGTAATTATTTAATAAAAATAGCTTCTGTAAATTCATCTAAATCCACATTACTGCTTATTCCATTAACAAATCCTGTATCAGTATATTGATGTCCCACTCTTGAAAACCATATTTTATTTATTGGTAAATTTTTAAGTGGTGTATTATTATAGTTTGCTTCCCATAAAGGATAACTTGATAATCTTCCATCTAAATTGCTCATGAAATTGCTATATGTATATATACCTATATTCATATTACTCAATTTTTTGAATTCAGTCATAAATCTCAAAGTATAATCCATAACATCAAATCCTGTTGACTCTACATCTAACATTGGTTTCAAATCATTTTTTTTATCTTTTATACTGTTATAAAAATTATCAGCTTGAGTTTCTGGAGCACTTGTACCAACCAAAAAGTGATAGAAACCAACCTTTAATCCAGCAGTTGAAGCTCCATCATAATTAATCTGTAGATATGGATCTATAAATGTTGTACCTTCCGTTGCTTTTATGTACACTAATTGCACTCCACTTGACTTCACTGAATTAAAGTCTACGTAACCATCATAATTACTAATATCTATACCATAATATTGACTTGAAACATTCCCATTATTACTCGGCTCAGAAGAATTTTGATTCGAAGTACTCCCACTAGTACTATATCCAGAAGAATTTTGATTAGTTGTTTCTTCATATCTCTTGCCATCAGATCCAATCTTATATCCATCTTTAGTAGTACTCGCAAGCATTTTTCCTGTAGCTGTATCTAAATAATACCATGCTCCGTCAAGATTTGCCCATCCAGTTGCCATGCTTCCATTCTTATTAAAATAATACCAGTTATTGTCTATCTTAATCCAGCCAGTTTCCATATCACCGTTATCACTAAATATGTATGTCGTACCATCTATTTTTTTAGTACCTGTTACCATACTTCCATCATCGTTTAGATAATACCATTTGTCATTACCCTTAGCCCATCCAATATGTATTTTTCCGCCTTTGTCAAAATAATACCATTTAGTCTTTATCTTAGTCCATCCATTATCAGTGGCCATAACTCCTGAATCTCTAAAATAGTACAAATCTGAATTATCGTGCTGAATTCCAGTTGCCATAGCACCCGAATCAGTCAAAAAATACCAGTCGCCATTTAACTGTTTCCGTCCTGTTACCATAGCACCGTCTTTATCCATATAGTACCAGTTGCCATTATCTTTTACCCATCCAGTTGACATTTTACCATCGCCTTCATTTAAGTAGTACCAATCACTATCTGTTTTAATCCATCCAATCGCTTTTGTATGATCGGATTTATAATAGTACCAAGATCCATCCTCATTCTTCCAGCCTATATTTGATGCTATATTAGTATCATTAATTGCTGCTTGTACATTTAATGCTGGGATTAAGCTTAATGTCACTAATATTGATAAAATCGTAAGTCTCTTTTTAATATTCAAAATAATCTTTCACTCCTTTTGCTTAATTTTTAGTATTAGCTATTAAATCAAATAGCTAATATTAACCAAGAAAATTTAATCTCTCATTAAAATTTATCACTAAAAATTAATATTAGTTATTTATTTTAAAGTTTCTTAATGTTCTTTATTATTTTTAAAATAATTTTTTTCAATAATAGTTTCTGCAACTTTAAATTCATCTTTAAGATGCTGTACTTCTTTTCCATCCTTTGGATTTCCAACAATTTGACCTTCATTTAAAATTGTAGTATCTCTATTCGTATTTACTAATACTCTTCCCATTGAATTGTTCTCAAATTCACTTCTATCTGCTCCAAGTAAGTATAATATCGTCGGCTTAAAGTCTGTTTGTCCGCCTGCTGTTGATATAACCTCTGGTTTTAAATTCTTTGAATAAACTATATAAGGAATTTTTCTTTGATTATCCTTCCACCAGTCTCCAGCTAAAGGTGCATTTTCTATATCCTGTTCATAAAATTTGTGAACCCCACAATGGTCACCGTAAATCATAACCACTGTATTATCTAATAAACCTTCATTATCTAATTCTGCAATAAACTTTCCAATAGCTTCATCTGTATATCTTACAGCCTGAAAATATTTTCCAAGCATATTATCATCGAGTTCTTTTGGCAGGTTCAAATATTTTTTATCTTCCGGTATCTCAAAAGGCCCGTGACTAGTTAACGTAGTCATAAATGCATAATAAGGTTGTTTTTCATCTTTTAACTTTTGAGCTACTTGCTTTAAGTATGATTGATCAGAAAGACCTAAACCTATAATTTCATCTTGATTAAATCTTCCTACATCTAATATTTGATCAGCGCCGTAGCTTTTATGCATTTCTGTCCAGTTCCAATTTCCGGGCGGTTCTGCATGAGTAGAAATTGTAGTATATTCCTTACCTTTCAAGATATCTTGAAGCGTATTATATTGACTCCAAGGATAAGAATATACTGTAGTGCCCTCTCGTATAGGAAGTACTGAAGTATTAACCATCAAGTCACAATCTGAACTTGTTCCAGAATTATTTTGTTCACGTATATTATTAAAATACAAACTATTTGATAATAACCTATTTAAATTTGGTGTTATTTCCTGCCCATAAACTTTTTGATTAATAACACAGTTTTCTAAAGATTCTATTTGTAGGGCAATTACATTTTCCCCTTTAAACATACCTTTATAACTGTTATCAGGCAAGTCCTCTTTATTATCGCTAAACCAATTTTCTATTTCTTTTTTATCTTCATCTGTTAGAGTTTTATTCTTGTTTTTATAAAACTCAATATCAAAACCATGGTAACCAAGTGGACTCATATCCCCAAAAGTCTGAAATGGTGCCCAAGATAATCTAAATATATTTTTTCCTGGCTCCATTTGTTTAACATCTACAGTATTATATCCAAACCATATAACAAGTGCACTCGCCACAAATACAGACATAGTCTTTACTACTCTAAAATATGATTGACTTTCATTTACTTCTTTAAATTTAATAAATCTATGTATTAAGAAAAGTATAATAAAATCAATAAGAAAAACTAAATCTACCATTCTAAAATTAAATAAATTTTTACCTTCCGGATTAAATATCTCACTATGCATTAAGTATCTTATGGATAAAAATGTTCCATTTGCACGATAATACCATATATCTGCAACAAAAAGAATTGTTACTAAAATATCTATTATTAACGCAGCCCTAAGTCTTCCTTTTTCTTTAAAAAACAATATTGGACTACATACTAACACTATTATTGCTACATGTACCCAAAGTACTGGGGGATCAAAATAAGCACTTCCTAAGCTTATACTTGATGAATCTGGTGTTCTAAGCATAGATAATAGTAATTCTGATTTAGCCTGCAGCATTACCACCAGAAATATTAATAACCAATTTTTTCGTATTAGATTTTTTAATATTTGTTTCATTGTCATTCTCCGTCAATTTTCTATTTATTTCTTTTATATTGTACCTCAAACTTCATCTTTTACCAATAAACATTTATTACATTTTTATTACATAAAGATAATTATGAAATATTAAACTTAATCAACTTGTTTTATTCTATTACATTTATGGATTTGTTTTTCCCTATTATCTAAATAATTTACACCTAAATAGTCTCATAAATCCATATATAATAGTCTCCATAGGCACTTCCCAATTTAAAATACTTATTGTAACTGCTTTATTTTTTATTATGACTGAAGATTGCCCTTGATCATATGAATTTTCGTTAGGATATTCATTAGCACTGAATATTATAAATTTAAAATCATGTATTTTTGTCAAATATCTGTAACAAATTCCTGATATAATATTGAATTGGAATTATTTATATATACAAGAGAGGAAAGAAAATTATGAAAAAGAAACTACTCATTTTTTTAATATTACCAGTACTTGTAGCAGTATTTCTATTTAGTCATCCAAATTTTTATTATAAATTCTTTGACAAAAATCTAACTATTATAAATAATATTGTATATGCTAGTACACTTCCTGATAGTAATTTTAAAAGTACATATACTCCAAAAATCAAATTTGAAGATAGCCCTGTAACAAAAGTTAATGGTGTAAGTTTGAATATTCTAAATGAATCTAACATCACTAATGTTCCTATATTGCTTAAGTCACAAAGATATTATATACCTCTTAGTTTTATTTGTAATAAGCTTGACTATACCCTTGATACTTCAAATAGCAAAATTTCATTATATAATAATGATAATAAAATTTCACTAACTCAAAATTCTTATACTAAAAATTCTGGGACAGGCTCCTTGCGTGGTAATTTATTAACTAACGATGGTGTTTATTATATTTCCATCTCAGATATAGAAGAACTTTTTAATTTAACTGCTGTTTTTGACTTTAAAAATAACAATATCAGTTTACTTGACAGCAATGTTAAAGCACCTGAAAATTCTTCAGCATCGTACACTGACAAGGTTGCTTTAATCAGATTAGAGGATTTTGGATGTGGCGGCAACTATGCTATAGATAAAAATCAAGCAAAGATAAAATGTATGGCGAATCTTCTTTATTCGCAGGGAATGAAATTTCATGTGAGCTGGATTCCTAGATTTGTATCTCCTGCTGATAATATTGACAATGATTTATTAACAAATGACAATATAGCAAATGTAGGATTTGTTAACCTGGTGGATTATTTGATTAATAAGGGGGGTGAAATAGGTCTTCATGGTTATACTCACCAGCATGATGATGAAATAAGCGGAAAGGGTGAAGAATTATCTAAAGATGTAAATAACACAGAAACAGAAACACGTGCTGTAATTGAAAAAGGTATTGATACTGCAAGTGCTTTAAATATTCCTATTTCCTATTATGAGAGTCCCCATTATTTTGATACCGAACTTCAGAAGAAAGTTATTGCAGATTATTTTCAATTTATATATGAACCTTTTAATGGCACGGAAAATACAAACATATATAATTACAATGACAGTAACTTATTTGTTCCAACACCACTCGGGTATGTGCATGATTCAGACCCTTCGTCTATAATCGACGGACTTAATAATGAAGATCCTGATACTCTTCATAGTTTTTATTTTCATCCATTTATTGAATTAAAATATGTAGATTTTAATACTAACAATAACAAACTTAATATTACTTATGATGAAAATTCACCACTACAAAAAATAGTTAAAGCTCTTAAATCTGATCAATATACAACAGTTCATATTGATGAGCTTATAGATAAATAAAGAGAATATCTTATTTAAGGCTATCACAAAATAAATTTTTAATACAATATATTGGTATTTCTATTAACTATCCCACCAATATATTGTATTATTTTTTGAGAGAGCCTATTTTCTTTGACTTTCTAGTTAAAAACATTAATTTTGACGTAATGAAAGCAGTAATAGGTATAATAAGAATAATTCCTATACCACAGCATATAGATTGAAATACTTCTGAGCAAAATACTTTTGCATTGAAAATAGTGGCTACAGAATACTTCAGCTCACTAAAATATATTAATAAAGTCATAAATCCACTTATATATGCGAAAAATAATGTATTAGTCATTGTTCCTAAAACATCTTTGCCAATATTCATCCCAGATTTAAATAGTTCATGTTGTGTTATAAATGAATTATTTTTATAGATTTCATTCATAGATGATGATATCGATATTGATACATCAATAATAGTACCAATTAAAGTACCTACTATTGCAGACATACTTTTCTTATTTCGCCCAGACACTATTAGGATAGAAAGAACAATAAAAAGTATACTTGCTATTATAGCAAATACCATTAAATCATAGCCTTTAGTGAATAATCCAATTATAATAAATACAATTACAATATTAACAAATACACTTGCTAATGATCTAAAGCCTTTAGCTCCTCCTACTAATAAAATTAAAGCAACAAATATATTTATTATGTATACAATATATTTATCTCTTTTAAGTTCAATTATCTTTACAGAAGATATTTCTTGTTTATCATTATCTTCTATTGATAAAAAAACTTCATCATTTATTTTTAAATCTAAGTCATTAATCTGAGAAAATGATGTTAAATTGTTAAGTTCAACAAGTTTCCCTTTATAAATACCATTCATAATAATAGCTTGAATTTTTTGATTTTTAATTGGTTCTATTTTTCCATTATCAGTCTCTTTACTAGATTCTTCTTCGTTTATTGTAATTATTTTAGCTATTGGTTTATTATACATATCTTCATTGTTAGTAATAAAATACAAACTAAATAAAGACATAATTATTAATCCTGCCCAAATTGCCAATATTCTTTTACTAATTTTATTAGTTTTAATGGTTCTAAACTTTAATATATTTTCAATTATAAAACTTCTAGACATTTTACTAATCTCCACTCATCTAATCTGATTACTTGTTACATTTAATACAAAATTTACTTTTTAAATTATACTCTTCTGAATTTATATAATCAAATACAATCCTAGTTAGTAGAACTATTAACAAACATAAGGCACATTCAAAAAAACAACAAATCAGCATGCTAATCTATTTTGAGTTATACTGAGTCATCATATTTGCATCTAATAGCTAATTATAAGGCAAATATATATCAATGCCTGACTCTAAGTTAAACTTTTTAGGTGGAATTTTATATTCTAGCTGACTTTAGTTGAACTTGCACCCTCAAGTGGCACCTAGTCTTAAGATAAAATATACACATTAAAAAAGAGCAGCTATGCTGCATATAAGAACATCTCATCGCATTATGGACTTATTATTTTTTTTTGCACCTAACAAGGGAAAATACGAGGGAAATTTTAAAAACAATCAATTTTTCCCTCGTATTTTTTCCATAAAAAAGCTACATTATTTCTTCAACTGAACATACATTTTCAATAGTATGAAGCTTTAAAATATAC
>Ga0302162_10000455_pt1 | contig 11444 bp, 13 predicted proteins | sample I_Fen_E2_2_FD_193501 | JGI IMG/M metagenome (GOLD analysis project Ga0302162, IMG submission 193501) | Peat permafrost microbial communities from Stordalen Mire near Abisko, Sweden - I_Fen_E2_2 | ecosystem: Environmental > Terrestrial > Soil > Wetlands > Permafrost | place: Sweden: Abisko...
TCTGTTTTTATTTTCATATAAATATTATGTAATTTGATCTTTATTAAATTATAACATAAAATATTTATTTTAAGTCTGCAGGATATACTAGTCCTATTTGTTTTCTGATTTCCTCCATAATTTTGCTTGTATTTAAAGAATTTTCATGGCTATTTATTTTTGATTCTAAAGTATTATTATTAATTAATTCAATAAATTCTTTTACTTCGTACATCATGTTTTCTTCTATTTGTTCAACTGAAATTACTTCAGTCTTTTCATTTCTACATTTAATAGTTATTTTATTCATATCATTAATACTATCTATTATTATTGTTCCTTCTTCTCCTTGTATTTCTGATGGTAAATATGAATTAGCTATTTTAGAATATATAATACTTCCATCCATATCATCATATTTAAATAAAGCAGATCCTTGTCCATCAACTCCTGATTCTAGCATGAAATTATTAACTTTTATCTCGTTTGGTGCTCCGAACAAACATACCATTGGATAAATACAATATACTCCTATATCCATTGTTGCTCCATTAGATAACTCCTTTTTAAAAGCATTTAATATAATTCCTTCTTTATATTTATCATATCTTGAAGAATATTGGCAATAACTTGCAAAATATCTTCTTATCTTTCCTATTTTATGAAGATTATCCTTTACTATTTTAAAGTTAGGCGTAAGAGTCGTTTTCATGCCTTCCATTAAAAGGACATTATTTTTATGTGCTAATTCTATCATAGACTTGACTTCTTTAGAATTTGACGCCATTGACTTTTCACAAAATACATGTTTTTTATTAGATAAAAATACTTTTGCTTGTTCATAATGAAATGAATTTGGGGATGCAATATACACAGCATCTATTAAATCACTTTTAGCCATTTCTTCTAAATCAGTAAAAATATTTTCTATTCCATATTTTGAAGCAAATTCTTTTGCAGTTTCTTCTTTTCTAGAATATACAGCTCCTGCAACAAATTCTTCGACTTTTTTAGCACCATTTAAAAAATTATCTGCAATTTTACTCGTTCCAATAATCCCAAACCTCACCTTTTTATGTTTCATCTTAATACCTCACTCCTCTTAATTATAATATTTTATTATTATTTATTGTTTACTATTCTTTCTTATAGTTTACATCTATTTTCTATTTATTTCAATTATTGTTGATAAATCCATTTTATATTACTATAAAACTTATAATTTTGTAACTAAAAAAACTCAAATTTTGTAACTAAAAGTAGTTTTTTTCATAATATGAATTGTATCTAGAAACTTATGAGGTAATATTTATGCTTGAGTCCTTATTATTAGTATCTTCTTTATGTATAGATTCCTTTGTTGCAAGTATTGCTTATGGTACTTCTAAAATTCGCATACCAGCTTTATCTAAAATATTAATAAATTTAGTATGTACTATTACCCTTGCTTGCTCATTATTCATTGGATCTATATTTAAAAGCTTTCTTCCTGGCAATCTTCCTACGATTTTAGGTTTTTTACTTTTAATGGCCATTGGAATATATCGATTATTTGAGTATATTTTCAAAGCATATATATCAAAATGCTCTAAATCTAATTCTCCACTAACCTTCAAAATGTTTGATTTTCAATTTATTTTGCAGGTTTATGCTGATGAAATTAAAGCTGACTTTGATAACTCTAAATGTTTGAATGTTAAAGAATCATTTTATTTAGCTCTAGCATTATCCTTAGATAGTCTTGCAGTTGGATTTGGTTCTAGTTTATGTAGTATTAATTATATAGAAGTTTTAATATTGTGCTTTGTTATAGGAATGTTTTGCGTATCCTTAGGAGTATTTCTTGGAAGAAAATTTGCTCAAAAAATACATTTTGAATTATCTTGGCTTTCAGGATTACTACTTATTATATTAGCAATAATTAGAGTTTTAAAATAAATTAATTCACTTTTGTATTACTCTTCTATGCTAAATTATGTTACTTAGAATATTAATATAAAAAATAAAATCAATAATTCCCTTATATTTTTTATATAAAGAAATTATTGATTTTATTTTTTCAATTTACAATGATGCCTATGAATCAATTAATAATTTTATATATAGTTTAAATAAATACTTACTAATCCACTTAGTATTGTAGAGTTTTAAATTCTAAGTTACACTTACACTTTCTACTGCATTCATTTTATATTAAAGACCATATCTTTTTGATTGTTTATCTAATTCATCTAGATTTTCTTCTAGAAATTTATGAAAAGTATTTACATTTACTTTAAATGCAAATTCTTCAGCTGTTAAAGACTCCATATATCTCATAATTATAAAAGGCATATCTTTATCTTCCACATTATAAACCTCTTTAAAAACATCTATTATAGTTCCCCCATTAAATTTTCTAAATTTAAACTCTGCTTCTTTCTTTATAGCAGCCAATTTATGTCCTCCAAACAATTCTACTTGTTCTTTTAATGAATCATATCCAGTTCCCAACATATTCAAATATTCATCTACAACTGCCTCTTTAGTATTTTTAATGCTTTTTCTAGACATTATATCTTTTAGTATTTCATATGCTTTATCATCTGATATTAAAAATGCTTCTTTTAATATATCTGTGTTTCTAAAAAAAGTTTTATCCTTAACATTATATTTTGCACGTTTTTCTATATATTTAAATAGCTCTTGGTTACTCACTGTCATAATAAATTACCTCCTTAGTTAGCTACAACTAACCCTATCAAAATCTTTTGTCCGAATTATAAGTTAACAAATCTATCAAATTGTTTATCTAATTCTCCTAAATCTGATTCTAAAAATTTATGAAAAGTTTCTTTTTCTAATCTGAATATAAATGATGGCGAATTTAGAAATTCTAAATACTTTTCTGTTAGTTCTATTATATTTTCATCTGGAATCTTATAAATATCCCTAAGAACATCAAAAAATGTTCCCCCTTCATATTTTTCTAATCTTCTTTCTGCAGTATCTCTTACACTTGATACTTTGTCTCCTCCAAATACATCAACTTGTTCTTGAATTGATCCATATCCTTTTTTCAACATATCAATATATTCATTGATAATATCATTTTTAGAATTCCCTATATTTTTTCTTGCCATTATATTTTTTAAAACTTCATAAGCCTTCTCTTCTGGCATCCAAAATGCATATTCTAATATATTTGTCATCTTATAAAAAGCTTTTCCCTTAACATTTTCCCTTGCACGACCTTCTATATATTTTAATAACCTATCTTCAGTAGCTGTTAGCATACAGTTCCACCCCTAATTAAAATTTTTTATCTGATGTATATCCATTTAACACTTTCATATGCTTATAGAAGAGTTAATCACGACTTCATATGATAGTACAAGTTTAACTAAATTCAGCTGCACTATAAAATATCATTTGAAAATTTTCACTTTATTATTTCCATCAACTTATCTATTTCTATGTTTTCTTCAAAAAGCTTTGATAACTTGTCGTATTCATTATCTTTATACTCATTTACTTTTTCTATAATAACTTCTTCCGATATTCTTATATCATTAATTTCTTTAAGAGATTTTATAAATAAGCTTATAAACTCTTCTGAATCAAATATGCCATGAAGATAAGTTCCTACAACCATTTTTTCTTTATCACATACGCCAACAATGTTTCCATCTAAATCCTTTATAAATGGAATTGCTTTTTTCCCTACTTTACTTATTCCATTATGAATTTCATAACCACCTATTATATTTCCTTCTATAGATTTTACTAGTTTAAGATCACATAAAATTTGACCTTTAGTTTGTTTTGTAATCTTTGTCTCATTAAATCTTGTTCTTATATCTAAAAATCCAAATCCATCTTCTTGAGAAATTTTTCCTTCTACGCCCAACTTATCAAGAACTAAAGTCCCAAGCATTTGATATCCACCACATATTCCGAATATTGGTATTCCACTTTCTTTCAATTCTATTATTTTATCAAATAATTCATTTTCTTTTATATTTCTCAAATCCTCAATTGTGTTTTTTGTTCCAGGAATTATTATTAAATTGGGATTTTTTAGTTCATTAGGCTTTGTAACATATCTAACGGTTACTCCTTGCACTCTTTCTAAAACATTAAAGTCCGTAAAGTTCGACATATGTAAAAGCCTAATAACAGCAATATCTAGAGTTCCATCTTCCGTTTTATTCTTAATTCTTTCAGTTACACTATCTTCATCTTCAATATCAAATTTTTCATAAGGCATAACTCCAAGAACAGGAATATTTATAATATCTTCTAATTGTTTTATAGCCGGTTTAAATAATTCTATATTCCCTCTAAATTTGTTTATTATTATACCTTTTACCCTATTTCTTTCTTCTTCTGATAATAACATAATTGTTCCAACAATTGATGCAAAAACCCCGCCTCTATCAATATCTGAAACTAAAATTACAGGTGCATCTGCAGTTTCTGCCATAGCCATATTAGAAATATCACTATCTTTTAAATTTATTTCAGCACAACTCCCAGATCCCTCAAGTACAATAATATCATGTTGTTTGCTTAATTTATCATAAGCTTTCTTAACTTTTATTTTTAGTTCCTTATTAAGTTCTTTATATTTATATGGCTCAATATTGCAATAAACTTTTCCATTTACTATTACTTGTGTATGATCACCACTAGGCTTTAATAAAACTGGATTCATTAAAGCATCTGGTTCGATTTTGCAAGCTTCCGCTTGAACTACCTGAGCTCGTCCCATTTCTAATCCATCTTTTGTAACATATGAATTCAATGAAATATTTAAAGCCTTAAAAGGAGCTACATTTAAATCATGATTTTTTAAATATCTGCATAAGGCTGTTACTAAAGTACTTTTTCCAACAGAAGATGCTGTTCCTAAAAACATTATGCTTTTATTATTCATTTATATACCTCTCTCAAATTCGATTTTCATTGCTAAATCTTTACTTGTTAAATGATTACCAATATAGAATTCTAAATTTTTACGACTTAATTTTAAATATTTATTTTATCCGATATCTAACATCTGAAGCTAAGAATCACTTTATACCTTATCAATTGTTAAGTATCCGAATTCCCCCACTATCTCTTTGCTCAGTTTATTGAATTTAACACCTTGTTTAAATATTGGGCCATCAAACACTAATGTGTGATATTCTCCATTTTCGCCACTTGGATCACATCCTAAGTTTTTTACTTCACTAACAACTTCTTTATTTAATTCTTTCCCAAGAAATTCTTCTCCGAGTGCTTTTAAATTTATCTTTTTAATTACAGCTTTAAAACCATAATCTATGAACTCATTAGTTAAACTTTCTCTGTCTTCTTGCCATAATGGAAACTTTCCTTTAATATCTACTGCATTGCATCTATCTAAGCACCATTTTCTATGAGCTTCTATATCTATATCTCCAAATACGCAAATCTCTGCACCCTTACCTTTTGAACATTCTAATGCCTTTTCAAATTCTTCTTCATAAATTTTTCCGTCACTACAATCAACTTCAATTAGTGGAATTTCTAATTCCTTTGAAACTTCTTGTAAAATATTTTTCGGTATTCTATGAAAACATGAGTCATTTTTATTGTCAAAGGTAACTAATAGTCCAATTACCTTATAACCTTTTTTTATCATTCTATATAACGATAGAGTACAGTCCTTTCCTCCACTAAATGAAACTACAACTTTTTCTTTATTCATATTATCTTACCTCATTATTATTTTCTTATTTAATTTCAAATTATGCAGTCCATACACCACTTGATTTTACTACTCTATATTTACCTGCATTTAATTTTTCTAAATTACTTAGTGAAATAACCTGACTATCTGTTTTTCCTGGTTCTAAAATATATGCAATTTCAATAAACATAGGTTCTTCTTTAAAATTCACCTTAATCCATTTATTATTTTCTAATTTTTCTACTTCATATTGTAACCCATAATAAGCCTGTTTACTACCATTATTTGTAATGTTGATTTTAATTTCTTGTGATCCTAGCTCATATGCTTACCCCTATTACCATACCTATCGTTAAACTTATGATTCTTTTATTCATAATTCATCCCCTTTCAATTATAAATACTTTCTATTACCTTGTATTTTATATACTAAATTTAAATCATATATTACTATTCATTTTTATATAATTCAAATATATTTCTTATATTCTTAATTAATTTACAATTTTCTTCATGAGATCTTACTGCAATCCTATAATAACTATTATCTAATCCTTCATAATTATTGCAACTTCTTATTAATATATTATTCTTTAAAAGTTCATTTTTCAAATTCATTTTAATAATAGTTTTTAAGAAAACAAAATTCACATTTGGTTCATAAACTTTTAATCCATTTATTTCTTTCAATTCATTATATAAATATTCTTTTTCATCTTTTATAAATTTTATAGATTCCTTTATATAATTTTTATCCTTAATTGCAGTTTTTGTAGCTATTTCTGCTAAAATATTTATATTCCAAGCTGGAGATATCTTTTCAATATTGTCTTTTAATGAAGCATTACTACATATCCCATATCCAATTCTTAAACCTGGAATCGCAAAGAATTTAGTTAACGATTTTATTATAATTAAATTTTCATATTCATTTATGTAAGAAATCATTGATAAATTTTCTTCTATAAAATCTAAGAAGGACTCATCGATTAACACCATAACATTGTTTTTCTCTGCCTTAATTAAAATTTTTTTTAATAAGTCTTTTTCAGTTATAGTTCCAGTTGGATTATTAGGATTACATATAAAAATTAAGTCTAAATCACTATTTATATAATCTAAAATATCTTCTTGTATACAAAAATTATTTTTTTCTTTTAATTTATAATAAATGATATTTCCATTTATAGCTTTTGTTGCTTCTTCATATTCTGAAAACGTGGGTGCTAAAATCAGTGTATTCTTTGGATTAATTCCTCTAACTACATTAAATAAAACTTCTGCTGCTCCATTTCCTAATATTAAATTTTCTTTATTTACATTTTCAAATTCTCCTATTGAACATTTAAGTTCAAAATAAGTTATATCCGGATATTTCTCTACTTCATCTAATCCATCTATAATTGCCCTCTTTACACTATTGGGGATTCCTAATGGGTTTATATTAGCTGAAAAATCAAGTATTTTATCATATTCCATTTTATTTTCTCTGCTTATTTCTTTAGCATTTCCACCATGACCAAAGCTTGCCATAACTTCCTCCTTATCTATTGTACAATAAATTTATTAAAAATAAATATTAACTTCACTATTTTGCTAGCTAAGTTGTACAACCATACTAATCCTAGTTCTTAGCTACCTAAATAATAGCACTACTAGTTCTCTAATTACTAATGCAAGTCCAAATCCTATGAAGGAAGATAAATAAAGAACTTTAGCCGTTTTATGAACATCATTAATATCAATTTCCTTAAGCTTATCACCTATTGCAGGCTTTTCTACAAGTTTTCCAAAATAATAATTTGTCCCTCCGAGTTGTACTCCCAGGGTTCCTGCTATTGCTGCTTCTGGATGTGCACTATTAGGACTTGTATGGTTATATCTATCTCTTTTATAAATATTAAAACTATTTTTATAATCATATTTTAAAATCGCAGAAGCTAGTACTATTAAGAAACCAGTTATTCTAGCTGGAATATAATTAAAGACATCATCCAATTTGGCTGGAAAATATCCAAAATCTATATATTTATCATTTTTATATCCAAACATTGAATCGAGTGTATTAACAGCTTTATATGCAAAAGCTACTGGTGCGCCAAAAATTCCTGCATAAAATAAAGGTGCTATTATTCCATCTGCCATATTCTCAGCTATGGTTTCAACTACAGCTCTTATTATTCCTTCTTTATTCAAACTTGTAGTATCACGCCCTACAATAAACGATAATTGTTTTCTTGCACCATTTATATCTTCTTTTAATAAGAATTTAATTACCTTATAGCCCTCAACTACTAGTCCTTTTGAAGCTATACAAAAATATATCAAAATTCCTTCTAAAATAATTCCAAAATAAATATTAAATTTTCTAGATATATTTACAATTTCAAATACAACTCCGAATGTTATTAAAACTGTAAATATCCAAACAATAAGTCCTGCGACTTTTAAATAATTCTTTAAAATAATTCTAAATACATATTCAAGTTTTTTTGCAATATATCCAATTCCTCTAACTGGGTGAAATGGATTGTTAGGATCTCCAATTATTAAATCTAAAATAAATCCTATGCTTAATTCAATCATATAAGTCTCCTTTTTAGGCATATGACACAAGATGACTCTCATACTAACTTGTTATTTTTTTTAATATGCCTTAATTACTTTAGTATCTCAAGTAAAACAAATATTGCTATTCCTTTTTATTTTACTTGAGAAACTTTTTTTATTATAAATTGTTTATTTTCTTTTATTTTTATAGTTAATTCATATCCTTGACCATTTTTAGGTTGCCACTCATAAAATTTCTTTTTATCATCATATAACATTTCTAATATAATTCCTATACTTCCACCATGAGTTACTCCAAAAGCTGTTTTTATATTTTCTTTTATAAAATATTCTATGAGTTCTGTAAAGCCTTCTTTAATTCTTTTTCTAAATTCAACTCTACTTTCTCCATTTGGACATTTTATCTTTCCTTCTTTATCATCTATCCAACCTATGTATTCTTTTAATAGTTTTAAATCTTCATATGATTTTAACTCAAAATCTCCAAAATCATATTCAAAAAATTTCTCTAAAATATCATATTTATTTCCCGGGAAAAGAATTTCTATTGTTTGATTTGCTCTTTTTGCTCCACTAGTAAAATAAAAATCACATTTTGGATATTTAAATTTTTTTATGTTTTCTCTTAACTCAGAAATTCCGGTTTCGCTTAAATCTATATCGCTTTTCCCACAATATAATTGTTTTTCATTACAATAAGTTTTTCCATGTCTGATTAGGTATAATTTAATTTCATCCATATATTATCATTAGTGACAAATTTATCGGATAGCTAGCATCCATAACACTTGAACTTCTTTAAAGTAAAAGATAACGGCTGCAAGCTCCCTAATAAGTTCTTCTAAGCTTCTGATAAAGATAATCGTATTGCTATTAAGAAAACTTCACCTAAAACTAAGAATCACTTTATTATATAAACCTATCACTAAAATTACCACCTTTCTTTAAGCAAACTTGATCCGTATACATTTGCTTTAATTGCCAATTCCAATGAAATTTGACTCACATGCACATGAGTCCGCTGAGTAAATGAGTCACTCAAAATCTTTTTTTAAGGAGGTTAACGCCCTTCGGTCGTTAACTAAGTTCGAGGACCCAAATACAAGATTTGGACTCTCACTTATCTCACTTATCTCACTTTTGAGTTCCTTACTTCAATTTTTCTTGTAATCCAAAGAATATCCTATAAACGGATGAAGAATGTTTTGTTAGAAATTGCAATACACGCCCTGTTTCTTCTCTCCAAGCTCTATCTTGCTTTTCTATAGGAACAATTCCTGAATTTATTTCATCACACATTATTATCTTATCTTTTAAAGAATTTATATTAGTTTCTAAAAGCTCCAATGAATTAATTTCATTTAAAACACAAGATCTTGTGAAAGCATGTAATCCACATAAAACTTTTTTATCAAACTTTAAATGTTCATCTGTGCAAAAAAATATGTCTTCATTTTTTATATTATATTTTTCTTTTACAAATTCTAATTTTCCATTATAAGCTCCACCAAAAATCAATATCATTAATTCTCACCTCAAAACTATTTAGACACAATACTCTTAAGTTATACTTATACTACAAATTAAATTGGTCATTTTAACGTCCCAGTTTCCAATGATCAATACTCAATGTTCAATCATCCAGCATTGAACATTGATAATTAACTCCTCAAATATAAGTACGATTTTCACTATTCATATCTATAATATTATACCTAAAGCTAATATTCCTATTACTTCACCTACAACTAATGCAAATCCAGCTACATCTCCTGATATTCCACCAAATTCCTTTTTACACTTCTCGACTGACCATATAATTCCTAAGGTTATTAATGAAACTAATAATATTCCATAAGTCCCTAACAAAACAAATGAAATTATAAGCATTAATGCTAATGAAACTATCATAAGTATTTGATCTTGAGTATTAGTTCCTTTTTTGAAATAAGTTCCAAGGGTACTTTCTTTTATTGTAGTTCTGCTTAAAAGAAAATACGCTACAACACTTCTACTTGTTATAGAAATTAATATTAATGTAAAGAAGGGAATTTTTTTTTCTAAAATAGAATACACGCCTCCAAATTGTAAAAAAAATAAAATTAATAATGATATTACTGCAAATGCTCCTATTGTAGAATCCTTTAATATTCTAAGCTTTTCTTCTTTATCTCTTCTTGAGAGAATTGCATCACAAACGTCCATAAATCCATCTAAATGTAACATTCCTGTTACTACAAATGGCACTATCATAATTATTACACTTTTTAAAATAATTGAAACATTTATAAAGCTAATTAAATAATATACTATGCTCCATATAACTCCAACTATCAACCCAATAGTTGGATAGAATTTCATCATATTTTTAACGCCCTCATCATCCCATTCAATATATGGTGTTGGAATCACAGTAAACATACTTAGTGCCATTAAAAATCCTTTGTATAGTTTCTTCATAAGACAGTCTCCTTAACTAGTTAACAGTTAACAATGAACAGTTAACAATGAATGATAAAATCCCTCTTGGGATTTTTAATTTATATTTATTTTTTAAATTCCAAAGGAATTTGTTCCTTTAATTGTTAACTGATTTAAGGTATTTTACATTTCCAAAGCTACATTCAATAACATTATCACAAGATTTTGCTAATTCTTTATTTAGAATAGCTAGTTCTCTTTTAAATTTTTCAGTTACTTCATCATATTCTATAGCATCGTTAAATATATAATCACTTACAACCACAGTATTTTTGGCTTTTTTTATAATTTGTTTGAGTCCATTTAATATATTTATTGAAGGATTGTTTATAATCTCGTTTCCTATAAACATTTCATTAGTTAAAAGTGATGTAATGCTATCTAGTAATACTGTATCATCAGATTTAATATTATTAACTATTTCATGCAGATTTCTTTGTACCTCTAAAGTTATAAAATTTAATCCAACTCTATTTTGTATATGTTTCTTTATTCTTTCTTCATCTTCTTTATCATAAGGCTTCATAGTTGCAATGTATATTACCTTGTCTAATGAAACTCTACTCACAGACCTTCGTTGAGTAAGTGATTCACACCAAATCATAGATTTGGTTTCCCTACTTAAAGTTAGGGCTATTTTCTCTGAAGCTTCGGATTTGCCACTTTTAGAGCCTCCAATTATCAAATAATTCATTGAATATCCCTTACTTTTCTA
>Ga0302162_10000458_pt1 | contig 11409 bp, 10 predicted proteins | sample I_Fen_E2_2_FD_193501 | JGI IMG/M metagenome (GOLD analysis project Ga0302162, IMG submission 193501) | Peat permafrost microbial communities from Stordalen Mire near Abisko, Sweden - I_Fen_E2_2 | ecosystem: Environmental > Terrestrial > Soil > Wetlands > Permafrost | place: Sweden: Abisko...
ACCATCAGAACCTGAACTATCAAAATTAATTGGAGTTAGTAGAACAACACTAAGGCAGGCACTTGCATTATTGCAAGATGATGGACTAGTAAATAATATTCGAGGTAAAGGAAACTTTATAATGAAATCGAAATCTAATAATGATATTGGATTAGAAACATCAGGACATCCCATACATAAGTGTATGAATAATACAATTGATGATATTGAAATGAAATTACGTATAGAACCATCAACAGATTATTTTAATCAAATTTTAGTAAAAAAAACTTCTGCTGTGGTATTGGTAGATAGATGGTACAAATCTCAAGGTAACGCCATAGCTTATTCTTTTACCTTATTACCAATTGAAACTATTTCAAAATTTAATGTGGATTTAAATAATCAGGATAAATTTTTAGAATTTCTAGAAAAAGATCTTTATGAAATATCTAGTAACGTATTAGTTGAAATAAAATATTCAACTTCTGGAAATTTTGCAGCTAAAACTTACCCTATTTCACCTGACAATCAGTTCCATTTAATACAGGAAACTATACATAGAGATTCTGAATTTCCCATTGCATCTAATAAGCATTATTTACCTATGAAATCTAGTTCTATTAAATTACATCCAATAAAATCGACTTAAAATTTAGCTAAACATAATATTAATATATTTGACACCCAATTGACATACTTTTGCCGTAAAATTTAAATTGTAAAGTAGTTAAAGCATTATTATTTACCCCTTTTAACCAATATTTTTATATGGTTAAAGAACGTCTCACTCCCCTAAGTGAGACGTTCTATTTTTGTGTTTATTTAAATTTATATTTTTATATTTTTTCAAAATTTATCCGATAGATAGCATCCGTAACACGCACTCTTCTTCAAGTGTGAGATAACGGCTACACGCTCCTGTACATTGCGACCCTTGAGGTTACTTTGTACCCCTTGTGGGTATAAGCTTAACTAAATTCAGCTGGAGTACAAAGCTCCACCTGAAAAGTTTCACTTTATCTTACTATGCTTCCAGTCTCAAGTTCACCTGGATCTACCGCTTTTAATATATTATCATCATCAGTTGCAGCACATAAAATCATCCCTTGTGATAATTCTCCTCTAAGGGTTACTGGTTTTAAATTAGCAACTAATACTACATTTTTTCCTACTAATTCTTCTGGTTTATAAAAACTAGCTATTCCTGAAACCACTTGTCTCTCTTCCCCGCCTAAATCTACCTTTAACTTTAATAATTTCTTAGCTCCCTTTATTGGTTCACAAGCTAATACTTTAACCACTCTTAAATCTAGCTTCTCAAAATCATCAATTGTCACTTCTTCTTTTATAGGTGTTATTTCTCTCTTAGCTGGCATAGATGCTACCCTTAAAGCTTCTAATTCTTCAAGTTTTTTATCAACATCTATTCTTGGAAATAAGTTTTCAGCTTTGATTACTTTTGTTCCTACTCTTGTTCCATCAAATGCTTTTAAAGAATCCCATGAAATTTCTGAAGTATTGATTTGGACATTAATCTTCTTAGCTGTATCTGGTAAAAATGCTGAAATCATTACTGAAGCAAATCTAAGACTTTCAGCTAAATTATAAAGAACTGTTCCAAGTCTAGCTTTTTTACTTTCATCTTTAGCTAATATCCATGGAGTTGTTTCATCTATATACTTATTAGCTCTTCCTATTAATTCAAAAACATGTTCCAATGCTTGTGGTATATTTAATATATTTATTGATTCTTCAACTCTAGTTGGCGCTGATAATGCTAAGTTTATTAGCTCATCATCAATAGCTTCTTTTTTGTCTTGTGCTGGCATCTCTCCATCAAAATATTTTTCAACCATTGCCACAGTTCTTGACAGAAGATTACCTAAATCATTACAAAGGTCAGAATTTATCTTCTTTATAAATATTTCATTATTAAATAATCCGTCTGCTCCAAATGGAATCTCCTTTAATAAATAATATCTTACAGGATCTACTCCAAATTCATTTACAAGTACAACTGGGTCTACTACATTACCTTTAGATTTTGACATTTTTCCACCATCAACAAGTAACCATCCATGACCAAATACTTGCTTTGGAAGTGGTAAATCTAAAGCCATTAACATAATTGGCCAATAAATAGTGTGGAATCTTAAAATATCCTTTCCTATCAAATGTACATCTGCTGGCCAATATTTTTCATATAATTCTTTATTGTCTTGACCATATCCAAGAGCAGTTATGTAGTTTGATAATGCATCAATCCAAACATATACAACATGACTTTCATCAAAGGTTACTGGAACTCCCCAGTTAAAACTAGTTCTTGAAACACAAAGATCTTGCAATCCTGGTCTTAAGAAGTTATTTAACATTTCGTTCTTTCTTGATTCTGGTTGAATGAATTCTGGATTATCTTCAATATATTTTATTAATTTGTCAGCATATTTACTCATCTTAAAGAAATAAGCCTCTTCCTTTGACTTTTCAACTGGTCTACTACAATCTGGACAGTTTCCATTTTGTAATTGGGTATCAGTCCAAAATGACTCGCAAGGTGTACAATACCATCCTTCATAGGAACTCTTGTATATATCTCCTTGATCATATAATTTCTTAAATATATCTTGAACAGCTTTAATATGATAATCATCAGTAGTTCTAATAAATTTATCATAGCTTATATTCATCATGCTCCAAAGATCCTTAATCCCAGCAACAACTTCATCTACATGTTCCTTTGGTGTAATTCCCTTTTCTTCAGCTATTCTTTGGATTTTTTGACCATGTTCATCTGTTCCTGTTAAGAACATTACATCATAGCCTGTTAATCTCTTAAATCTAGCTAGTGCATCAGCAGCTACAGTAGTATAGGTATTTCCTATATGAAGCTTCGTTGATGGATAATAAATTGGTGTAGTTATATAGTATGTTTTTTTACAATCTTTACACATTATTTGTGTTCCTCCTTATTTTAAAAAAATAAAAAAATCTCTATATAGGTATATTAAAACCTATATAGAGACGTATTATACGCGTTACCACTCTAATTCTTACTTATTTCACAATAAATAACTCAATAGGTGACAATCATCACCCTGCAATATAACGGTTGCTACCGTACTTCTCTAACCCAATAATCTTGGCTCAAAAAATATGCTCTAAGACCATCTTCATAAAATTCACAAACGTTAACTTTCAGCATATGTTAACTCTCTTTTAGAATGCTTATTTTATTACTCTTCTTTTCAATGCATTTTGTTTTTTTACTATTACATTATTGTAACCAATTTTGCTAATATAATCAATTATTATTTTAAAATTAAATAGGATTAATCGTAAATATAAAATATTTGTACATCAATCTAATTCTTATTCCCCTCAATATTTACCATAAAATCTACAAAATATAAGTATTGTGATATACTTATATTAATTAAACAATAGTTTAACTAAAAAAATAACTCGATAGGAGGCTAATATAATATGTTTCAAAATCATGAAATAATGTTTGGTATCGGCGCTATTGGGGTAATTATTTCATGCACATTACTACTAATAGCAATAATAAAAAATGCTAGCAAACTAAAAATAATATCAATTATTTCAACAGCTATTTTTGTTATCATTTTGTCTATTGGTATAGCTTTAGGGTATTACTATTATGAAAATTCAAAAGATGTCATGACCAAAGTTAATGATAATGAAGTAGACACGAAAATAATAAGTGGCAATGGCGAAGATCCAATTGTCATAACAGAAAAAACTTTTTATGATGATAATACTTATTATTATAGCGAATTTGAAATTAAGAATAATACAAATATTGAAATATCAAAGATTTCATTTCATATATTATTTACAGATAAATATACGCAGACAAGTAATTTTCATGATGAGCATATATTCCTTCTTGATTCAGTAATTCCTCCAACTAAAACTGTCTCAAGAGGTTATATTTGGAAAAAAGATGCTATTAAACAAGAATTATTAAATAGCGATGTAAAGTTAACTAAAATACAAAACATAGTTTGTTATGTAAATATTGATAATGAAGAAAAACGAATTGAACTTAATGACTTTAAAATTATGTTAGATATGCAAAAAAACAACAAGCAAAAAATAGATCTTCATTAGGAAAAGTAAATAACTTTGTGTATAAACAAAACTGTCTACTTTTCCGACATATTTAAAAATCAACGTAATAATTCTTAACAAGCTAAAAAATGACATGATTTGTTATAAATAATATTACAAACCCTTGTCATTTTTTTAATTAAGTACTTTACTAATTACTTCATAAATTCTTCAATCTCATTAACTTCCTTAATAATATTCTTTGTTAAAACTTCACAACCAGTTTTAGTAACTAAAATATCATCTTCAATTCTTATTCCAATATTTTCTTCACTTATATATATTCCAGGTTCTACTGTGAATACCATTCCTTCTGCAAATGTAAATTCTCTTCCTTGCATTCCTAGATCATGAGTATCTAATCCTAAACTATGTCCAATACTATGCCAATAGTATTTACTCACTTCTTCTTTTTCTTTTATGATTCCTAGCTTAATACATTCTTTAGCTATTAAATCTCTAGACCATGTATTCAACTCCTTAGAATCAACTCCTGGTTTTATTTTTTCAATGACTGCTTTATTTACTCTAAGTACGGCCTCGTAAACTTCCTTTTGTCTATCTGTAAACTTTCCATTCACAGGGAAAACTCTTGTAATATCTGCATTATATAAATTCCATTGTGCTCCTAAATCAAATAATATTAAATCTCCATCTTTTAATTCACTATTATTTTCTACATAATGAAGTATAGTCGCATTCTTACCCGCCGCTGCTATTGTTCCAAAAGCTAAGTCCTTAACCCCTTTAGTTTTGCATTCAAAATCAAAATATGCTTCAAGTTGGTATTCCTTCATTCCAGCTTTTGCATTCTTCATTAAAGACTTTACTCCACCAATTGTTATTTCTATAGCTTTTTGCATCTCTGCTATTTCTTGTTCAGATTTAATCATTCTAAGCGGTGCAATCTTACTTGAAAGATTCTTTATTATAACTTGTGGATATTTGTTTTTTATTTCTTTTGCAAAAATATTCGCAATAGAATCTACTTCATCGATAGTTTCTCTGTCTAAATCTAAATATAGATTTATTTCTTCAGAACCATTGATCAATCTATTTATATTAGAATTGAAATCCTTCATATACAATACATCTTTTATTCCTGATATCTCTCTTCCTTCACTATCTCTTAAAGTCCTTCCATTCCACATTTCTTTAGGCAAATCTAAGTCTTTTAAAAATAATTTTTCACTTACTATATCTTTAAATTTCGATAGTAGTACTATATGTTCTTCTTCTTGAACCCCTGTTAAATAATAAAAATTTCTATTTGGAGTAAATTGATATAGTTCATCACCTGTTTTTTTACATGGCTTTCCTGCAAATAATAATACCATTGAGTTGTTTTCTATATTATCCATAAATCTACTTCTATTTTCTATATACGCATCTTTATTCATTATCTAGCCTCTTTCTTCCAACAAATATTTTCTTTCCTTTAAATATAATACTCCAAAAATTAGGCATATGAAAGAAAATAATAAGTCAATGATTCTATTTTTAACTTACTTATTATTTCCTGGAACATGCCTTAATATTAATAAAGGTACTTAAATAAGAAATATATTAACCATAAAAATTGCCATAATTATTGCTGTCATATCTGCAAAAATTGCTGCCCACAAAGTATGCCTTATTTTTTTTACCTTTACTGCTCCAAAGTAAATTGTAATTGTATAAAATATAGTCTCTGTACTCCCCATTACAACAGATGCTATAAGACCAGTCTTAGTATCTGGTCCAAAACTTTTTATTACATCTGTAAACATTCCAATAGCTCCACTTCCTGATAAGGGCTTTATGATTATTAGTGGTATAAGATCCTTAGGCAATCCTATAAAATTTCCAAGTGGTGCTATTAAATTATTCAGTAAATTCATCAAATTTGCTTCCTTGAATATTTGTACTGCAATTATCATAGCTAAAAGATATGGGAATATTCTCAAAGTTACCTTTAAGCCATCCCTAGCACCTTCTATGAACCACTCATAAACTTTTCTTCCTTTAAACATGCCATAAGTTATAATAAGTAAAAATATTATTGGTATTATGCTCTTACTTAAATAATTTAACATAGTCCTATTATTCCTCCTGTAAAGTTAAGTATTAAATGGTGTTGTTCCAAACTTAGTTGTCTTGAGGTCGTTATTCTAATTCTAAAAATATCTTTGTAATATTTTGCAACACATTACTCCAACTACTGCCGCTGTTGCTGTAGATATTAATGTTGGCAATATTATGATTCCTGGATTTGCTGAATTACAAGCAGCCCTTATAGAAATTATAGTAGATGGGACTAATTGAATACATGTTGCATTTAAAACTAAAAAAAGAGCCATATCATTAGATGCAGTTTCTTTATCTTTATTAAGCCTATCCATCTCTTCCATTGCTTTAATACCAAAAGGTGTTGCTGCATTAGATAATCCCATCATGTTAGCAGTAAGATTCATAACTATAGCACCTAAGGCTTTCTCATCTTTAGCAGCCTCTTTAAAAATAAGCTTAAGGATAGGTTTTAATATTTTAGATATTTTTTCTGTAAGTCCACTATTTTCTGCAACTTTCATAACACCACACCAAAAACACATTATACCTGTAAGTTCAATCACGAAGGTAACAGTATTGCCACAAGAGTTAATTATTGCTTTAGATATAATATCCCCATTTCCACTTAATAATCCAACTAAAACTCCACAAAATATTAAAAAAAACCAAATATAATTTATCATATTCTCCCCCATAGTATAATTATTCTTTACATTTATATTCCTTGCACTTATTTTTTAGTAGTGATAGGATATAATTACTAAACATAATTAAATTTCAGAAGGAGAATTTTTCATGAAAGATTCAAATTTAAAAATAGCTCAACAAGATGTAGAAGAAGCTTTAAAAGCTGTCGAAGATATGGAGAAATTTATCAATGATAATGAACCTTCAAACGAACAGTTAAAAGAGAAATTTATCTGCTTATCTAATAGAGTTCAAAATTTAGAAAACATTTTAAAAAGCGAAGGAATCCTTTAAATATAATAGGGATGTCTCAAAATAATTTTGAGACATCCCTATTATTGATTTCTTTAAATTTCTAGCACAATTTTTTATGCTTCTTTACTTCGTGCCAATCCCTTTGTTGTTTTAATTAATACAAGCAATGTTATTATAACAGATAAGACATCTGAGGTTGCTCCAGCAATCCATACCCCATCTAAACCCATAAACATTGGAATTATTAAAAGGCAAGGAATTAATATTATAACTTGTCTTAACAAACTTAAGAACATTGATATCTTAACTAAGCCAATTGATTGAAAATAATTAGTAATTATAATCTGTCCACCTATAAACGGTAACATAATTAAAAATATCTTCATTCCATGGGAAGTTATTTCTATAAGTGAAGGATCATTATTAAAGATCATAACTAATTTTTCTGAAAATCCTTCAACTACTATAAAGCCTATTGTAACTATTATAGTAGCTGTAATGACTCCATATTTTACTGCTTGTTTAACTCTATTATGTTTTTCAGCTCCAAAATTATAACCTATTATAGGTTGAAGTCCTTGATTTAATCCAAAAATAGGCATTAAAAATACCATTGCTATACTATTTACTATTGTCATTGCACTTACTGCTAGATCTCCGCCATATGATTGTAGTGAATTATTAGATGCTATTTGAACGGCGCTTTGTGCAATCTGCATACTAAATGGACCTATTCCTATGGCACAAATACTTAATACTACGTCTTTGTCAAGCTTCAAATTCTTCCTTCTAATTTTAAGAGTACTAGATCCTTTAGTAAAATAATATATAATCCAAATACTACTTATGATTTGTGCAACAACAGTTCCAAGTGCTCCTCCTCTAACTCCAAGTCCTAAACCAAAGATAAATATAGGATCTAAAATAATGTTTATAATAGCACTTATAAGCATTGATGCCATAGCTATTTTAGGACTTCCATCACTTCTAATTGAATGGTTAAGACTAAAACTTATCAGATTAAATATACATCCTATAAAAATCACCTGAATAAATTGCTCTCCATATCCTATAATATTTTCACTTGCTCCAAACATTTTTAGAAGTGGGTTAGCAAATAAGAGTCCGAGTATTGTTAAAAAAATACTTGTTATTATTATTAAAGTAAATGCATTTCCTAAGTGTTTCTCTGCACCTTCTTTGTCATGTTGTCCAAGTTTTATTGATATTTTAGTAGCTGTACCAATTCCAATTAACATACCAAATGCTAAAATTATAAACATTAATGGCATGGTTACTCCAACTCCTGCCATTGCAAGGCTCCCTATTCCCTCTATATGCCCAATAAATATTCTATCTATTATATTGTATAAAGTATTAACTAACATACCTATAATAGCTGGAATTGAAAATTCTAATAATAATTTTCCTACCTTCATTTCTCCTAAACGGTTCTGACTATTCATAAATATCCTCCTTAGTAATTAACGCACTTTTAGATAATTTATTTAATAATTTCATTAATTCTTGAGATTCTTCATTTGTAAAACAATTTCTAACTTTAGTGTCCCATTCATTCATTATTAAATACACTTTTTCTCTTATTTCTTCTGCCTTTTCTGTAAGTTCAAGTTTGTAAGCTCGTCTGTCATTTTCTTTTTTCACACGCTTTACATAACCCTTATCCTCTAACTTTTTTATAGCTCTCGCAGTCGTTGCCTTATCTAACTTAACTTTCGCAGTTAACGCTTCTTGTGTTATTCCATCACATCTATAGAGATTTAATAAATATATATATTGACCTGCCCCTATTCCAAGCTCTCTAAATTCTTTATTGAAATAAATACAACCTGACTTGTGAATATCACTAATATACTTCCCAATGTGTTGGTAACCTTCCATATTAAACCTCCCCAATTCTCGTTAAAACAAAATAGTTTTCATGATAACTATTTTTACTTTTTATAACTTAATAGTTGCAATAACAACTATTTTAGCATTAATTGGTTGCAGCCGCAACTAATTAGCGCTAAAATAAATTCTTTTGCCATTAAAATTTTATCAGTACAAAAAAACTGCTTAAAATAATTTAACTATTTTAAAGCAGTCTCTTATTATGAGGAAATTTGACTCCCTTTAGTCGCTGAATTTGTAATTCACACCAAATCACAAATGCCCACAGGGAAAGTTCGAGAACCCAAATATAAAATTTGGATTCTCACTTTTGAGTTCTCTATTTAAATTGTACTTTCCCTTTCGATTAATTCATGTTCTAACACGTAATGTGGTTCCTCTAATTCTTTTTTGTTTAAAAGCTTAATAAGCATTCTCATAGCAACTGAACCCATATCATAAGTTGGTTGAGATACTGTTGTAATCTTAGGATAGAATATTGATGCTGCAAAATTATCATTAAATCCTATAACACTTACATCTTCTGGAATTCTAAGTCCATTGTCTCTTAAAGCATTTATTGCTCCCATTGCAACATCATCAGATGCACATACAACACCCTTAAATTTCTTATTTTGGTTTACGAATTTTTGTATACCTTCATATCCGCTCTTTACCTTTATTGAATTAAGATATACCAATTCTGGATCTATTTCAATGCCTGCTTCTTTCATGGCATTCTCGTAACCAACATATCTATCTCCCCAAGCATTTAAATTATCTTTTTTAACGCCTATAAATGCAATGTCCTTTATTCCCTTTTCAATTAAAAATTTTGTACTATCGTAACTACCCTTTACATTATCAATAGTTACACTTGGTAGTAATCCATCTTTATCCTTTGTTTCAACTAATATAGTTTTTAAATTTAATTCATTGATTAGTTCCAAAATTTCTTCATTTAGAGAACTACTCATATAAATTACACCATCAACCATTTTTTCACTAAGTACTCTTAAATATTCTTTTTCCTTTTCTATATCAAGATCTGAATTGCACAATATTATATTGTAATCGTATATATTTGAAACGTCTTCAGCTCCTCTTACAATTTCCGGGTAAAATTGATTTGATATATCTGGAAGTAAAATTCCTATTGTTTTTGTTCTTTGAGTTTTTAAACTTCTTGCAACTATGTTAGGTCTGTATGAAAGTTTTTTTATTGCTTCTACAACTTTTTTCTTAGTATCTTCATTTACCACATCGATGTCATTTAAAACTCTAGAAACGGTTGCAATTGATACTCCAGCTTCTTTTGCAACATCCTTAATAGAAGTAGCCATTATTATTCCTCCTTTGAATTTTTCTAGATAAGTTCATTATACTAATATATTACGCTATAAATCAACAATACTATAAATAAATTATTATTTTATTATAAGTTTTGTCAAAAGTTATAATTTTTCCCCTTAAATTTATACTTTTATTCAATGATTTACAATATAAGATATAAAAATGCAAACTTTTAAATTATGAATCCTAGTATTGAAATAAAATGACTAGGAATTTTAAGATAATATTTTAATTCCTAGCCAGATTATCCAATATTTATACTATTTTACAACTTCAACAGTCATATTTAATTGTTCACTATTTATAACTATTTCTGTATAATCAACTTCTCCATTATAAATAACTTCACAAGTTAAAGTTTCTTTTTTTATTGTATCTTCAAACTTCTTAATAACATTTAATAACATATCATTATTTGCTACATAAAGTTTTATCTTATCTGCAACTTCAAAGCCCTTATCTTTTCTCATATTTTGAATCTTTGAAATAACTTCTCTTACATGGCCTTCTTCTTGAAGCTCTGGTGTTATTGTTGTATCTAAAACAACTCCAAGTTCACCTTCTCCAGCAAATGCATATCCTTCTAATCCTTGCATTGTAACTAAAAGATTTTCATTTGTAAGAACTATTTCAATACCATTAACCTCAATAGTTTCACTTCCACCAATTTTAATTTTTTGAGCTAATTCCATTTGATCTTTTTCTGAAATTGCCTTTTTGATTTGTGGAATTAATTTACCATACATCTTACCTATAACTGGTAAGTTAGGTTTTATTTCAAAGTTTACATATTTTGAAAGGTCAGCTCCAAGCTCAACTATCTTAATATTTAATTCTTCTTTTACAATATCTCCATAGTATTCTGGAAGAGATTTTGTTGAAATAAGTATTTCTGAAAGTGGTTGCCTATTCTTGATATTAGCAGCATTTCTAGCACTTCTACCAAGCTTAACAATTGTATAAGCTAAATCCATTTCCTTCTCTAAGTCCTTATTTATAGCTTCCTTATTAACTTCTGGCCAAGCACATAAATGAATACTTTCTTCTGCATTT
>Ga0302162_10000465_pt1 | contig 11260 bp, 6 predicted proteins | sample I_Fen_E2_2_FD_193501 | JGI IMG/M metagenome (GOLD analysis project Ga0302162, IMG submission 193501) | Peat permafrost microbial communities from Stordalen Mire near Abisko, Sweden - I_Fen_E2_2 | ecosystem: Environmental > Terrestrial > Soil > Wetlands > Permafrost | place: Sweden: Abisko...
AATACTTTTTCATAATTATCCCTATAATTATCACTCATTAAAAGATTTAAACTATCCCTTAGTTCATTAATTTGTTTCTTTATTTCTTCACTATCCACTTAACTTCTTTTATCCTCTCACTATTCATGTATTTTATATATGTAAATTTTTTTTACCTTATTATCTATTTATTTAATCTATGATCGGTTACTTATTATATTTTGACTAATAACACTCTACTATAAAATCAACATTATCTTTATCTCTAGTTGCTTAGCTTTGCCCCTTTTACTTACTAACAAAATTTATCTTTACTTAAATTATATCTAGATATTAAGAAACTGTATATTATACTAAAGTATATCTTTCTATCTATTTTTACAAATTATTTTATTTTTGTAATTATATAAACTCTAAATTGAAAAGATTACGTTGAAATATGTCTGTTGTGTAAATTCAAATATAAAAAATAGACTAAATAACAAGTATATAGTCTATTTTTTATATTTATATCTAAATTATACCTTTTTCTTTTAATAAATTTATTGCCATTGTTTTATTTCTTATATTCAGTTTAGAATAAACAGCTGCAATATGTTTTTTAACAGTAATCAATGCAATATTTAGTCTTTCTGATATTTCAGTTTGTTTATATCCTTCATCTACCAACTTCATTACTTCAAGTTCTCTTGCCGTTAATTCTACTTTTTCTATATTACGATAATTTTTTTCATATATTTCATTAAATTTTTCGCATTTGGGTAGTAACATTTTTGCATATTCATTTTCTTTTTCAAGCTTTTTTAATATAGGTAATATGTGTGGTGCTAACTCCACAAAGCACATTATAATATTGTCATCCCTTGCTAAATCTATCGCTTTTAGCAAGGGCTTTTTAGCTTCTCTTATGTCATAGAGATTGTACTTAGCAATTGAATCAAATATATAAGCATATAATATTCCAAATATATTATTCTTTAGTTCATAAGATTCTAGCATAGTTTTCACAAGAACTTCTAATTCAGTATAATTACCTTTAAGTATGGTTGCTAATCCCAATCCAATATAACTCATACTTGCAACAGGTAAAATAATTGGTAAATTACGCATTTCTACATCTTTTATCCACTTAGGCATGTCTTCTAAATTTCCAGTAATTCCATGTATATATCCCATAGCTATTTCAACGCCATTTAAAAAGCTTGGAATATTAAAATTTTCATATTCCTTAATTAAACTATTAAAATTATTTCTAGCTTCATTCTTATTATTATTATTTATAAAAATTCTCATCAAAAGAAAAAGCGAACAAATTACAATACTTGTCTGTTTTTTTGCCTTTGCCTTATGTAGAGCTTTATATGCAAATAATTCTCCTGAATAAATATCACCCGTTTCAAAAAAGTACTCCGCACTCATTAAGTAATTTGATCCTGCGCCACCCCCATCTGATATATGAATGAAATATTTTACTCCTTGTTGAAAATTTTCAACAAGCTTTATTAATTCACCTTTTTTATTATGGTAAAGATATAAAATATGTGGCGACCCAAATGTAAATGGCATTTTAGAATTTGCAATTTTAGAAGTTCCTCCATTAAAAAATTCATATGCTTTTTTATGAATCTCATTCATCTTTCTCGAATCATTAAACATTATGAAACTTTCTACTACTGCCACTTCGCCTAATATCTGATTTTTATATTTAAGATTTTCATTTCTTTCATAAATAGCTTTTGCTTCATATAAAAGTTTTGCTCCAATCTGGGGCTTTCCATGAAGTATGCTAAAAAATATATACATTAAATAAGCTATGGGCCTATTTATCTTTTCTTGTGCACTCAGTTCATTAAATACTGAATTAATAATTTGAGGTTTTAAAACACTAAGATCTATTGTATAATTTCTTTCCATCAAATCAAGTATACGCTGAAAATTTTTTGCCTTATAATAATATTTTATTGCATCTATATCTTCAAACTTTTTAGAATACCAATCGCCACATGTATTATTTATTTTATTTATATTTACATTTGATGATATAAGTTCGTCTTCAAAAATATTTCTCAAAATTGAATGTAACGTATATATCTTTGATTTATTATCATATCTTATAAAACAATTATTTGATGACAATACCCTTATTACATGGTTAGATTTTTTATCTCCAGTAATATAACTAGCTTGCTCTAACGTAAAGTTTTCTACTGTTGAAAGTTTTAAAAGAATTTGTTTTGTTGTTTCATCAAATTTATTGTATACAGCCGTTTTAATAAGTTCAATTGCCTTTGGTATATTATCAAAAGTATTGTTATTATAATATTGAAGTAATGAAAGATACATAGCTGCAGTCCACCCTCCTGTGTATTCATATACTTCTCTTTTTTCTTTTTCTTTTAAGGTTATTCCATTAATCTCAAAAAATTCTACTGTTTCATTAAAAGTAAATTCTATGTCCGTTTGCCATATTATCATACACTTTTGCTTTAATTCAAGTTCTATATATTCATCTGCTGGTCTATTGCGACTTATTATAACAATATGTAAATTATGTATTCCTTCTAAAGCTATAGCTTTTATTAAATAATTAATATAACTAGTTTCTTTATCATACCAATCATCAAAAACTATAACTGTTTTTTGCTTCATTTCCTCACGAATTATTTGTATTATTTCGTGAATATCCATATTGTTTTTAGGAAAACCATATTTACTAAGTTTTTCACTAAGTTCAAAATCTCTGCTACTAATTGAGTCACAAAATTTGTGCCACATCCAAACATCATTATTTTCTTCTAGTTCTGTATCAAACCAAATAGTTTGTATTTTCTTCTTCTTTTCCAAAAAATTTTTAACCAAAGTGCTTTTACCGTATCCCATAGAGGCAGATATATAAAATATAGGCACTTCAAAAATCTGCGATAATATATTATCAATACGCTTTCTATGTAATATTTTAGGTCTAAAAATCTGATTTCTCATAAATATTTCCACCTTTATCTAATATAAATCACTATGTATTCTGTTTCTTACATATATAAGTAATTTTTATCTTTATTCAATATCCGCCTACCCATAATTCTGCTACACACTTTTACATTAGCATTCCATCTCAGGCTGTCTTTAGTCATTATATTATCACACTTAAAATTCAACTTCAAATTTCTTACATACAATAATTAACTGAAATAGACTACATAACAAGTATATAGTCTATTTCAGTTAATTATTGTATGTATATTTAAATTATGCCTTTTTCTTTTAATAAATTTATTGCTATTGTTTTATTTTTTACATTCAACTTAAAATAAACAGATGAAATATGTTTTTTAACAGTAATTAATGCAATATTTAGTTTTTCTGAAATTTCGTTTTGTTTATACCCCTCGTCTACTAATTTCATCACTTCAAGTTCTCTTGCCGTTAATTCTACTTTTTCTATATTTCGATAATTTTTTTCATATATTTCATTAAATTTTTCACATTTAGGCAGTAACATTTTTGCATATTCATTTTCTTTTTCAAGCTCTTTTAATATAGGTAATATGTGTGGTGCTAACTCCACAAAGCACATTATAATATGATCATCTTTTGCCAAATCTATCGCTTTTAGCAATGATTTTTTAGCTTGTTCCATGCCATAGAGCTTATACTTAGCAATTGAATCAAATATATATGCATATAAAATTCCAAATATATAACTTCCAGGTACATTGATTTCCAACATTGTTTCCGCATTGATTTCTAATTCAATATAACTATGCTTAAGTATCATTGACAATCCCAATACTATGTAACTCATACCTACAACCGGCAAAATAACTTTGAAATCAAATGTTTCTCTCTCTTCAACCCACATATGTATATCTTCTATATTTCCAGTAATTCCATCAATATATGCTCTGGCTACTTTCGCTCCATTTAAAAAGCTTGGAATATTAATATTTTCATATTCCTTAATTAAACCTTTAAAATTATTTCTAGCTTCATGTTTATTATCTTTATTCACGCAAATTCTTATTAACAGAAAAAGTGCACAAATTATAATGCTTGTTTGTTTTTTTGATTTTGCTTTGTGTAAGGCTTTATATGCAAATAATTCTCCATTATCAGAGTCTCCTGTTTCAAAAAAATATTCTGCCATCATCAGATAGTTTGCTCCACGTGCCCCACCATTTGATATATAAATAAAATAATCTACCTCTTTCTCAAAATGTTCTACTGTATCTTTTAAAATCCCTTTTTTTCTATGAAACAAACATAGAAAATGTGGCGACCCAAAAGTAGCTGGCATTTTATTATTTGCAATTTTTGAAGTTCCTCCATTAAAAAATTTATATGCTTTTTTATAATATAAAGTCATTTTTTTTACATCATTAAACATTAAAACACTTTCTACAAATGCAACTTCTCCCAACACTTGATTTTTATCTTTAAGACTTTCATCAGCTTCATAAATAGCCTTTACTTCATGTAAAAGTTTTTCACCAACTATACGATCTCCATAAAGCACATAAAAGAATATATAAGTTAAATAAGCTATTGGTCTATTTATCTTTTCCTCCATACTCAGCTGATCAAACACTGAATTAATAATTCTTTGGCGTAAATTAGTAAGATCTCCGGTATTACTAGTTTCCATCAAATCAAGTACACGCTGAAAATTTTTCGCCTTATAGTAATATTCTATTGCTTTTATGTCTTCAAAATTTTCAGAATACCAATTACCGCAAAGATTATTTATTTCATTTAAATCTATATTTGATGATAGAAGTTCTTCTTCCAAAACACTTCTCAAAATAGAATGTAATGTATATATCTTTGATTTATTATCATATCTTATAAAACAATTATTAGATAACAGGTGTTTAATTACATCTCTAGACTTTTTATTTCCAGTAATATAAATAGCTTGCTCTAATGTGAAATTTTCAACCGATACAAGTTTTAAAAGAATTTCTTTTGTTGTTTCATCAAATTTATTATATACCGCTATTTTAATAAGCTCAGTCGCCTTTGGTATATTATCAAAAGTATTTTCATTATAATATTGAAGCAATGCAAGATAAGTAGCTGAAGTCCATCCTACTGTATATTCATATACTTCTTTTTTTTCTTTTTCTGTTAATATCACTCCATTATTTTCAAAAAAATCCACTGTTTCATCAAAAGTAAATGCCATATCATCTTGCCATATTATTATGCATTTTTGCTTAAATTCAAGTTCTATATATTCATCTGCTGGCCTATTGCGACTTATTATAACAATGTGTAAATTAGGTATACCCTCTAAAGCTATAGCCTTTATTAAATGGTTAATACAAATGGTTTTTTTATCATACCAATCATCCATAACCATAACTGTTTTTTGCTCCATTTCATCACGAATCATTTCTATTATTTCATGAGCATCTATATTATTTTTAGGAAATCCATAATTACTAAGTTTTTGACTAAGCTCAAAATCAGTACTTTTAATTGAATCACAAAATTTATGCCACACCCAACTATCATCATCTTCTTCATTTGTTGTGTCGAACCAAATAGATTGTATTTCTTTGTTCTTTTCTAGAAATTTTTTAACTGAAGTGGTTTTACCATATCCCATAGATGCAGATATAAAAAATATAGGCACCTCAAACATTTGAGATAATATCTGATTAATACGCTTTCTATGAAATATTTTAGGTCTAAAAATAGAATCTATCATAAATATTGCCACCTTAATCTAATACAATTTATTATAGGATATAATGCATTATGCTTCCAAGTATATTATTTGATTTCTTATGTATTCACTATCAATTACACTACCTAATTTACATTTTTATACATTATGTTTCTTATGTTAGTCATTTTTTAACTATATCGTTGAATTTACTCTGTATTTTCTATTAATTATACTACATAATATCACATTTTTCTACATTATATTTCTTTACCTGGTCATTATTAAACTATATTCCAATCATTGTATATAAAGTTTAATCTTATACTTTAATTTCTTATATGATATAAAATTTATTAATTGAATTATAAAAATAGTGGATAATAATACAATATATGTATTAAATTAATTTGGCAAACAATATTTAATTCATAATTAGTTATAAACTATAAATAAGGCTCCAAACTCAGAAAGAGTCTGAAACCTTATTGTATAAATTGATAATTAATTATTCGTAAATGAATATTTCAAAAGTAAATCTAAAAACCACTTTTTCTTTTTATTAGCTTATTATCCTTAAAGTGTAACCACCTTACTTAAAAGCATGTTATTCCTCTTTATAAACTCATCCATTTCATTTGCATCTAATTCTTTATTAGCAATCTTAGCTAGATCCAAAATATGTTCACAAATAAATTTAACTTCATCTTTTTTAGTCTCATCCTTAGAAACTTCTACAAGTTTTTTAATGATAACATTTTTACTATTTACTACTAAAGTTTTTTCTTCATCAAACATACCTGGGAAGTTCATTCCTGATTTTGCGTACATCTTACTCATTTGAGCCATTCTTCTTGATTCTTCTGAAACTAAAATAAGTGCTGAAGTATCTTCATTTTTTAATCCTTCAACTGATAATTTAGTAACTTTTTCTCCAAGTGCATTTTTAAATACATCTTCAATTTCTTTATTTAATGCCTTTGTAGTTTCGTCATTTTCATCAGTCTTACTTCCTAATGTGTCAGAAATATCAGAGTCAATTCTATTAAATCTAACTCCACTTTCGTGCATCTCTAAGAATGAAATAAAGTGGTCATCTATTGTACAATCAAATATTACCGCATCTAACTCATATTCTTTAAACATCTTAATATATTGAGATTGTTGTTTCTCATCATTAGCATAAAATACTTTATTCTCATGTTTTTCTTTATTAGCTTCAAGATAATCTTTTAAAGTTACAAATTCACCTTTTAAGTTTTTAAAGATGATTATATCCTTAATTTTTTCATAGAATTTTTCATCTTTTAAGCATCCATACTTAATGAATATTTGTATATCTGGCCAGAATTTATTAAATTCTTCTCTGCTATTTTTAAATAAGTCAACTAACTTATCTGCAACCTTCTTAACTATATGATTAGAAATCTTTGAAACTTCCTTATCATTTTGAAGGAAACTTCTTGATACATTTAAAGGAAGGTCAGGACAATCTATAGTACCCTTTAATAATAGTAAGAATTCTGGAATTACTTCCTTAATATTATCTGCAACAAAGACTTGATTATTGAATAGTTTTACTTGCCCTTCTGTTGCTTCAAATTCATGTGTTAATTTAGGGAAATATAATATTCCTTTTAAATTAAATGGATAATCTACATTTAAATGAATCCAAAATAATGGTTCATTAAAATCATTAAATACTTTTCTGTAAAAATCCTTATATTCTTCGTCTGTACAATCTTTTGGAGCTTTAACCCATAAAGGTTTTGTATCGTTTAAAGGTTTTGGAGCTTCTGGTTCTACTAATTCTTGATATTCAGTTCCATCTTCCTTTTTCTTTGTTTCATATTTAGGTTCTTCTTTGGGTTTATTTTCATCTTCCAAATATATTTCTGTAGGTAAGAATGAACAATATTTCTTTATTATTTCTCTAACCTTATATTCTTCTAAAAATTCTACACTTTCATCATTAATATATAATGTTACAGTTGTACCTCTACTAGTTCTTTCTTCTGAAAGAGCCATTTCATATTCAGTACCACCTTCATCACAAATCCATTTTATTGGTTCAGCTTCATCTTTATATGATAATGTATCTATTTGAACTTTATCAGAAACCATGAATGTTGAATAAAAACCAAGTCCAAAGTGACCTATTATATCCTTACCCTCATCCATCTTATCTTTATATTTCTCTACAAAATCTGTTGCTCCTGAAAAAGCAACTTGAGTAATGTACTTTTTAACTTCTTCTTCAGTCATTCCAATACCATTGTCTATAAACTTAAGAGTCTTCTTTTCTTTATTTACAGATACTACAACCTTATATTGTTCATCTTCCATTGCAATAGCTTCTCCATATGAAGCTAATCTTTGAAATTTACTAATTGCATCGCATGCATTACTTATAACTTCTCTTATAAATATGTCTTTATCAGAGTATAGCCATTTCTTAATAATAGGAAATATGTTCTCTGTATCAATTGAAATATTACCATTTTCTTTTATCATTTTATAACCACTCCTCTATTTTTTTTACTAGAGAATATTTTAGACCAAAGAGTATTAATTGTCAAATTATTCTTGTGATTCATCATAAGAATAATTTGAACAAAAAACCTGTTTAAAATTATTATTCAGCTTTTGCATAGGCTTCATTAAACATTGATTTATTTACAAGAAATACTAAGATAACTGCAATCATGGCACTACATGCAGTCAATATGTATCCTTGTCTTATTCCATAATTATCTATTACATTTCCTATAACCAAAGGTGAAATTGAAGATCCTGTTCCTGATATTATTAATAAAGTTGAACTTAACCTTCCTCTATGGGAAGCTGGAGAATTATTAGCAATAAATGTTGATGAATTGGTTGCCCCTATTATTTCCCCGAAAGTCATAACCATTACTCCAAAGAAAAACAATGGAATTGAAGTTACAAATCCAAATATTAGAAATGAAATAATATATATAAAAGAACTTAACCCTATATTATTTAATTCCGATATTTTTTTAGTTACCCTCATTAAAAAAGGAGTTGCAATTATAACTACAATTCCATTCGTTGCTCCTAGTAAACCGTATATTTTAGCCCCATCACTTCCAAATAATGTTCCAATTTGAAGTGGTAGTGCAAATCCCCACTCTGCATATGTAAATTGTATAAAAAATGTAATGATTCCAAATACAATAAGGATTGGTCTCGTTAATAAAACTTTAAAAACAGAACCCTCTACATTACTTTCTAATTGATTCATTTCTTGTAAATTATCCTCTTCTAAATTTTTCACTATTTTTTTCTCTTTTATGAGCATTACAATAAGAAGCATTGAAATTAACGTTGTAATTGCATCTCCTATAAATACCAATGGCAAATAATTTTTATATAAAAACCCTCCAATTAATGGACCTATAGAGAATCCTAAATTTATTCCCATGTATAATAACGAATATGATAATTTTCTATTTTTTGTATTTGTTACATCTGCATTTAAAGCATCATAAGCTGGCATTGCTATTGAATAAAAGCAAGAAGATACCATCATCATTTTAGCAGTAAGGACTGATATTGGCATAATTCCACATAGTAAAAGCATAATAGCCCCTAATGATTGAAATACAACTATTATTTTTTTACGTCCAAAAGAATCTACTAATTTTCCTCCTACTAATAAGCCTCCCCCTTGAAGAAATGATTGAAATGCTATAAAGGTTCCTGATTCCCCTGCTGACATTCCAAATTTTTGTGTTAAAATAAGTGCCATTAAAGGACCGACAAATGATCCAATACAATTAATAATTCTACCTATGAAAAGAATATATATTTCTCTAGGCAATCCTTTATATTGAGTTAAATTTTGTTTTAAATTAAGCATAAGACCTCCCCCATAAATAATAAACTAACAATCACGAATGATTGTTTTGTAATTATTGTCAATTTTTACATTATAACATAAAAATTATATCTAAATCCTAAATATTTATTAAACTTTTTAAATTTAATATCTTTCAAAAAAACTATTAACATTCACGCTTGATAATAGTGTAAATTAATATTGTAAAGATATGAACGCACGGAATATGTAGTGCAAAATTTAACAGATATTAGTGTTAGAACCCTTAGGTATTACGATGAAATTGAAATTCTTAAGTCATCAAAAATTATAGGCAGTCTAATTATTATAATCAATTTAATAATTAGACTGCCTATGCCTTGTGTATTAATATCAGTTATTTTTAAACATATAAACGAAATTACACCTAAAAATATGCCTTATATAGTTTAGTATTATATTTCTTCTATAATTTTTACTACCCATTTGCATAGATTAACTGAAGCTCTTTTAGCGGTCTCTACAACTCTTTCATGGGAATGTTTCACCTTTTGTATTCCTGTAGCCATATTAGTAATACATGCTATTCCTAACACATCCATTCCTAAGTAATTCGCTACTATTGTTTCTGGCACTGTTGACATCCCAACAGCATCAGCTCCATGTCTTCCAATCATCACAATTTCAGCAGCTGTTTCATAATATGGACCCATAAATCCTGCATAAACACCTTCACCATATTTTATATCTAGCTCATCGGCAATTTTTTTAGCTTTGTTGATAAGTTCTATCTTATATGGTTCTGACATGTCAGGAAATCTTGTCCCTAATCTTTCATCATTTACACCAATTAAAGGATTATCTCCAAATAAATTTATAAAATCATTAATAATCATTAATGTTCCTGGCTCAAAGCTTTTATTAATTCCACCGCAAGCATTAGTTACAATAATTTTTTCAATACCTAAGTTTTTCATTACATATATAGGATACGTAACTTCCTTCATTGTATATCCTTCATAATAATGAAATCTTCCTTGCATTAGTAGCGTCTCTACTCCATTAATTTTACCAAACACCAATTTACCCTCATGCCCTTTAACTGTTGATACTGGAAAATTAGGAATATCTTCATAAGCTATATCTTTTGTTTCCTCAACTACATTAACCAAATCGCCTAACCCAGAACCAAGTATTACTGCAATTTTAGGATTTCTATTTACCTTGCCTTTTATATAATCTACTGATTCTATTATTTTATCGTACATTCTATTACCTCCAATGTTTAAAATTTAAGGCATACGAAAGAAAATAACTAGTCAAAGATAAAATGTACTTGTTATTTTTTTGAATATGCCTAAAACACCTATATAATATATAATGTACAATATTTTAATAAATAAATCTATCTTCTATTTAACTTTAGGTTATGATAAAGAAAAACTCTTACAACATTAACAAGTTATATAATTTTCTCTGTTTAAAGCATCTTTATATACTATTGTATAATTTTATTAAATTAAATTTATTTTTACTACTTCTAAATATATATTAAGGCACATGAAAAAAATAATAGACAAATATACTTGTCTATTATTTTTTTCATGTACCTTAGTTTAATTTTATATACAAAAAAGAGTTATAATAAAATATTATAACTCTTGAAATAAACAAAAACTATCTTCTGTTATTTTGTTGCTTTCTAGCTCTTCTACAATCAGGACATCTTACTGGTTCGTTTTCAAATCCTTTTTCTTTGTAGAATTCTTGTT
>Ga0302162_10000471_pt1 | contig 11137 bp, 7 predicted proteins | sample I_Fen_E2_2_FD_193501 | JGI IMG/M metagenome (GOLD analysis project Ga0302162, IMG submission 193501) | Peat permafrost microbial communities from Stordalen Mire near Abisko, Sweden - I_Fen_E2_2 | ecosystem: Environmental > Terrestrial > Soil > Wetlands > Permafrost | place: Sweden: Abisko...
GGAGATAACTGGACGAGATATTCGAGAGCAAAGTTTTAGATTAATTGAATTATTTAATGAAAAAGTATTCTGTGAATTAATTAGTGCTGAATTTGTTGAATTTGATATTCTTGAAAATCAAACTAATAAAGAGTGCAAATCACCTCTTGAACAAACATTTCACAATATTACGGAAAAGGTAGTACTATTTCTAACAATAAAATTATTGCAGAATCAGAATGTGAAAATTCCCCAATAAAGCCTAGATGAAATAAAGTAATTCTTTATAAAAGAGCAGGAAGGATTGCTCACAGAATTTGATGATAAAATATTTAATGCGTTAGTAGATAGAATTGAGATTCTTAAACTAACGTATTTTGTTTTTGTGTTAAAGAATAAAATAAGAATTGAAAAAAATACAATATAAAATATAGAAATTTAAGTAAATTAAAGATATAATGTATATATCTGTTAAAAGGCGAATAAATATTCTTTTTATTTAAATAATTTTATAGGAAATGAGATGTTTAATTATGGACTTAACAAATGAGTTTTTGTTAATTGAAGCACAGAGGGTTGGAAAACTTGGAATTTTTATCTATGATATAAAAAAAGATATATGGACTAGTTCAGAGGTACTTGATGAATTAGCTGAGATTAGTGATAGCTATGTGAAGGATAATAAAGGCTGGTTAAATACTGTTCACCCTAGCCAAAGAGAAGAAATGGAGTCATATGCCCATGAAATAATTAAAACTGGGAAAGATTTTAATAAAGAGTATAGGCTAGCATGTGAAAATGAGGAAATTGAAAGATGGGTAGTAGGAAAAGGAAAAGTATTTTTTGATGAGTACGGTATACCAGAAAAAGTAGCAGGCACTATTCAAGATGTTAGTGAACTTAAGAAAAGTGAAGAAAGATATAAAAAGCTTTATATAGAATTTCAACAAAAAGAAGCTCTTTTAGTATCTCTTATTAATTCAATTCCAGACCTGATTTTCTATAAAGATGTCAACAGTGTATACTTAGGTTGTAATAAGGCTTTTGAAGATTTTGCAGGGATGAAGGAAAAAGATATTATTGGGCATACTGATTTTGATATTTTTGATAAAGAAGTTGCAGAATTTTTTAGGGCAACTGATATAAACATGATGCAACAAGAAGAATATCTCACAACTGAAGAATGGATTAAGTATCCAGATGGTAAATATGTTTTGATAGATACATTAAAAACACCATATTATGATCCAAAAGGCATTATTTTAGGACTTATAGGGGTAAGCAGAGACATTACTGAAAAAAGTAAAAAGGAAGAATTACAAAAAAATATTGAAGAGGAAAGAAGAAGGTTAAACGAACTAAAAGAGGCGGATAGAATTAAAACAGAATTTTTCACTAATATTTCTCATGAACTAAGAACTCCAATAAATGTTATTTTTTCAGCATTACAAATGGAAGAACTTATGCTAAAAGACTATTCAAGTGAGAATAGTCCTATGGATAGATTTAAATATATAAAGATGATGAAACAAAATTGTTATCGCCTTCTAAGACTGATTAACAATATAATTGATATAACAAAAATTGATAATGATTATTTTAACATAAATGAAAGCAATAATGATATTATAAACTTAATTGAGAACGTTACGTTATCTGTAGCTGATTATATTGAAAATAAAGGTATTTCTATTACATTTGATACTGATGTTGAGGAAAAAATTATTGTCTATGATCCAGAAAAGATAGAGAGAATTATATTGAATTTATTATCAAATGCAGTAAAGTTTACTCCTCGTGGTGGTAATATCGTTATTAAAATAGAGGACAATACTAGTAATATATGTATAAGAATAAAAGATACTGGGAGAGGTATACCGCATAGCAAATTGGATTCTATATTTGAACGATTTGTACAAGTTGACAAGTCTCTTACAAGGACTCATGAAGGAAGTGGAATAGGACTCTCAATTGTTAAAGCATTAGTTGAGCTACATGGAGGGACAATATCTGTAACAAGCAAGGATGGACAGGGGACTGAATTTATTATATATATTCCATGTAAAGTAGTTGAAAGTCAAGCTCATGTTAAAAGTGTATCTGCTGTTCAAATGGTTAAAAATTGTATTGAAAAAATTAATATAGAATTCTCAGATATATATAACTAAAAATGGAACAATATCAACATTTAAAAGTAAATACTGACTTTGAAATGAGATAGTAATCATTATTTTGAGTGTTATATTTTAAAACATAATTGTGGAACCCTATCCAAAAACCAACTATGAACTTAATTTTTACTTTGAAACATATCCAATATTAGAAAAAAAGTGTACTCTTTTGCGCAGTGTTGCATTGAGAATATGGCTGTAGAAATTTCTTTAGTAGAAGTTGTTCCATTATTGCTTGTCCTAATGAATATTGGGAGCATGCAATAATGGGTGCAACTTCTGCTGATAGAAATCCACAGCTATATTCTCTAGCAACCGAGCAATAGAGTACACTTTCTTCCGGCGGGATATCACAGAAGTATAATTCACACATTGTTTATCTATATGGCTAATTTATTTAGTTCATCTTCATATAAAGTTTCTTTTTCTAATAATTCTAAAGCTATTTTCTCAAGAGAATCTCTATTTTCTTTTAAAAGTTCTAGAGTTTCCTCATAGAGTTTATTAACAAGATCTTTACATTCTTCAATAACAGGATTTCCATAACTACTATATAGGGAACCAACACTTGAAAGTTTTATAAGTCCCAAGGTTTCTCCCATACCATATTCGGTAACCATTTTTAATGCAATATCAGTACTTTGAGAGATATCTCCATATGCGCCAGTAGATATTTTATCTTTTCCAAAAATAATTTCTTCTGCGGCTCTACCACCAAGTGAAACTTTGATTTTATTCTTCAAATAATCAATTCTGTGATAACTAGTATCTTCAGGAATAGTTAAAGTATAACCTCCAGCACCTTTCGTAGTCGGTATAATTGTTATCTTAGAAACCTTGTCCTGTGGTAGTAGTAACATACCAACTAATCCATGTCCTGACTCATGATATGCAGTAAGAAGCTTGTCTTCTTCTTTAAGATAACTTCTTTCTTTTTTCTCATATCCAGCTAAAGTTATTGAGTAAGCACTTTCTATATGAGCTGAAGTAATAGAAGTACTATTATCTTTAGCGGCTAAAATAGCACTTTCATTTATTAAACTTTCTAGTTTTGCGCCAGAGAAGTATACAGTTTTTTTTGCAATATCTTTTATATTAAGATTTTGATGAGGTTTATTGTTTAAATGAAGAGATAGAATTTTTTCTCGAGCATTAACATCAGGAAGCGATACTTCTATATGTCTATCAAATCTACCTGGTCTAAGAAGAGCATCATCTAGCATGTCTAACCTATTTGTAGCGGCAATTACTACTATACCCTCTTCTTCTCCAAAACCAGACATTTCTGTTAAAAGAGCATTTAATGTTTGATCTTTTTCATCATTGCTAGATCCATTTTTATTATTACCTCTTGCCTTACCTATAGCATCAATCTCATCGATGAATATTACAGCTTTTCCATGAGATTTTGCTTTTTTAAATAAATTTCTTACTCTCGTTGCACCAACGCCAACATACACTTGGACGAAGTCTGAACCACTAAGAGCATAAAATGGGACACCAGCTTCACCAGCTACAGCTTTTGCAAGTAACGTTTTACCTGTACCAGGAGCACCATAAAGGATAACCCCCTTAGGCATTCTTGCACCATATTTTTGATATTTTTCAGGATTTTTAAGAAAATCTACAATATCCATTAAACTTTCTTTAGCTTCTTCATTACCAGCCACAGCGTGAAAATCTAAAGCAGATTTTTTATCTTTGCTAAAGTCCTGCATGTCCATATATGTTACGTAAGAACCACCACCTCTAGATTTAGATACAAGCATAGCCGTTAATGTTAAAAGTGATAACGCAAAAATAATAGTAGGAATAGTTTTTGTAAGTGGGGGGATGGTTTGATCTTTAACTTCGATTCCCTTTAATAATAAATTTTCTTTTAAAGTATCTGTTTGTGGATTATCTGTAGAGTAAGTATCACCATTATTTAATAAAACGGTCATCTTAGAAGAGTTGTCCATTATTACTGTAGATATATTATTAGAATTTAAATCCTCTGTAAATAGAGAATAACTTTTATTTACTACTGTTGTATTAAAAGATGTCATTACAATAACTATAAGTGATAGTATTGCAGTAATTACAGGGATAATAATATAATATTTTTTTATTTTATTCATTAAATACCTCCCAATTTTTAAAAGATAAGGCACATAAAAGAATAATAGACCAAATATACGAACATACTAGTCTGTTATTTTTTTTGATGTGACTAACTTAATATTGATTATACAGACTTAAAATCAGAAGTCTAATTTTTTTCATGATTTTTACCAATGTAATTTTTGGATAATTAATAAAAAAGTCTCATGTTGATAACATAATTCATATATTGAAGATAATAGAAAGCAAGGTGAATATTTTAACTAAGATATATGTGGGTATTAAATAAGTTAATACCCCTATTTGTTATATCTAAAATTATAGTAAATATAAAATGAATATCTATAGCTGAATAGTCACCTCAATTTTACAATTCACAAATTTAAACAGATTATAAGATATTATTCAAAAATTAGAACGATATCGATACTCTGTAAGAAAAAAGAGCAAAACATTATATGGAGATATGTTCACTGCTTTTGTAAATGGATAAATACTTTATGTGGTGGATCTGTCCTACGCAGATATGTTTGCTCAAATCAATGATGGAAATGCATTATATTATGAATTGATTTAGGATAATTTATTACAACTTAAAAGTTATAGGGCAAATTAGTGATCTCAAGCTTCAGATCTCGAAAGTATACCTGAAATCAATATCTTGTTTTTGTTAAATTTATCTATTATTGTAATAGATAAACTAAGGGTGTAAAATATGAATATACTTTTAATTATCATCCTGATTGTGGTGATAAAAAATAAATAAGATATTAGGAGAGAGATAAAATGGATAAAATAAGATTAGGAAGAACTAATTTAATGGTAACAAAAAGTGGCTTTGGGGCTCTGCCAATACAAAGAGTTTCATTTGAAGAGGCTAAAAAGATTTTACGTAAAGCTTATGAAAATGGAATAAACTTTTTTGACACTGCAAGGGTTTATTCTGATAGCGAAGAAAAAATAGGATATTCTCTTTCAGATGTAAGAAATAATATTATAATTGCTACTAAGAGCACTGCAAAAGATAAAAAAACGTTACTTAAAGATATTGAAACAAGTTTAAGTAAATTAAAAACTGATTATATAGACATATTACAATTACATAATCCAGACATACTTCCAGATTCTGAAGGTCTTTATGCAGGATTACTCGAAGCAAAGAAACTGGGAATGATTCATTTTATAGGTATCACTAATCATAGAATAAAAAATGCTTTAGATGCTGTAGCTTCCGGGTTATATGATACTGTGCAATTTCCTTTAAGTTCATTATCTGCAGATGTTGATTTGAAACTTATTGAAGAATGTAAAAAGAGCGATGTAGGAGTTATTGCAATGAAAGCTCTTTCAGGTGGACTTATAACTAATGCAGCTTCAACATTTGCATTTTTAAGACAATTTGATAATTTAGTGCCTATATGGGGAATACAAAAAGAAAGCGAGTTGGATGAATTTATTGCTTTAGAAAAGAATCTACCTAAATTGGATGAAGCTATGTGGGCTATTATAAATAAAGATCGTGCTGAACTGGCAGGTGATTTTTGCCGTGGCTGTGGATATTGTATGCCTTGTCCTGCTGGTATTGAAATTCCAACTTCAGCAAGAATAACTCTACTTTTAGGAAGATCTCCCTATAAAGGTTTTTTGAAGGATGACTTTAAAGAAAAAATGGAACGAATAAATAATTGTATAGCATGTGGAAACTGCAAAAATCATTGTCCTTATAAACTTGACACTCCAAACCTTCTGAAAAGAGAGCTTAAGAATTATGAGGAATTTTACGTTAACCATAAAAGTGAGATAGAAGATATTGCCGAATAGTAACTAATATGACTAATTGGTGTTTTTGTGTTGCTTAGATATTTAACTATTATCTAAAAAATGCAAATTGAATTAACCACGTGTTTTTTATCACCGTTAAAAAATATGTAGAAAAAGTAAATTCGAGACTCTATATAGCTTTGTGTTATTAACATAAAGCTATATAGGGTTTAATTATTTTTGCCAATAAAATATAACCTCTTCAAAAGAGTAGATTTAATTAAGATAATCGTGATATAATAATGGTAAAACAAACAAAATTCGACAATAAAGAATATTGTTTGAAAATAAACGGATTATAATTAAAAAAAATCAGCAATTCTTTTCGGGAAAATTCAAAATATAAATTGAGAAAGGATAATTTAAGAAATGAAAAAGAATAAATTAATGTCCATTTCATTGATTTGTTTTATGGTTTTGTTTCTTTTTATGGGATGCAAAAATAAAGACGAAATAATAAACCTAGAAGACTCAAAACCTGCTGAGCAAATTATGATGGGATCAAAAGATACGCAGAAAGCAACAGAAAAAAGCGTAATTATTGTTTCGGCTAATTGGGCACCATACGAATTCGAGGAAAATGGTGAAATAAAAGGAATTAGCGTAGATATAGTAGAAGAAGCTTTTAAACGTATGGGGTATAAAGTTACAAAAAAGATTTTACCCTTTTCAAGAGCAATTGAATTGTTAAAGAATGGTGAGATAGATATGATAACAGATGTAAAGAACACTATTAAATATCAAGAAATTGGTATTTTTTCCAAAGAACCTATAATCACTACCAAGACATCGTTATTTGTTAAAAGTGATTCTAATATTAAATTTGATGGAAATATTTTAGATTTAAAATCCTATAAAATTGGTGTAATTCGCGATTATACTTATGGGGAAGCGTTTGATAATGCAGTAAAAAATAAAACTATAAAAGTAGAAGAAGTCGATGATAAGTTGCAAAATATTAATAAGCTTTTGGATGATAGACTAGATATTTGTATAGAAAATAGATTAGTTTTACTTGATGCACTGAAAGCAACAAACAATGAGGGCAAATTGAAAGAGTTAAAACATGAAGTAAATGAAACACCAGTTTACGCTTGGTTTAGTAAAAAGAAAAATCAGAGCAAGATGGTAGATGAATTTGATCAAAAATTAGCTGAAATAAAAAGGGATGGAACATTTGAAAGAATATACAAGTCTTATATTGATTAGGGTACATAAAAATAAACAATAAGCGAGGTGGAGTAAGTATGAAAATGCCAAGTATTAGAAATATGAAATCTATAAAAAATAAATTTGCTTTTCCTGTAATTTTATTTACAGTTGTATTGCTTATTCTATCTAATTTATATACAATTCAAAAGAATAAAATACAATATTATTCAAATTTAAGAGAGAAAGCAATTTATACTGCGGAATCTGGAGCAGCTACACTTAATGATCTTTTATGGAACTTTAATATAGAGGGCGTAAAAGCCTGTGGGACATCTTTACTAGAAGATGAGAATGTAGGATATATAGAAATAAAAAATTCAGAAGATAAAGAGGTTTTTAAATATATAAAATCTGATGATATATATGCAAATTCAAATTGGATTTATGTTGATAAAATTATCGTGAAAGATAATCAAAAAATTGGCTATTTAAAAATAGGTGTTACTCAGTACTATGAACAAGTAGCGGTGAAAAAAGATATAATGAATGCAAGTATCGAAATTCTTGTAATGTCAATTATTTTATGGATCATGATTATTACTATTTCTTCTTATGTAACTAAACCTATAAAAAAGTTAAAAGCTTGTGCAGAGGAAATAGCCAGTGGTAATCTGAAAATTAATATAAATGTTGAGTCTCAGGATGAAATCGGTCAATTTGCTAATACTTTTAATTTTATGATTAGCAAATTAATTTCAACCTACAATGAATTATCAGAAGTATATGATAATTTAGCAGCAACAGAAGAAGAACTTCGAGCTCAATACGAGGAACTGCAATATAATGAAGAAGCCTTAAGAAGTAGTGATGAAAGGTATCGACTTGCATTAGATGGTGCAAATGATGCGATTTGGGAATGGAATTTAGTCACATGGGAATATTTTGCTTCTGATAAGTTATATGAAATGACAGGACATAACTTAAACAAAAGTATTGACTTAAGAGGGTTTAATGAATTTATTCATACCGATGATATACCAATAGTAAAAAAAGATTTTTATAATCATATTAATAATATAACTCCAATTTATCAATCTGAATATAGAATAAAAAAGATTGACGGTACTTACATATGGATATCATCTCGAGGTAAAGCTTTAAGAGATTCAGAGGGTAAAGCAATCAAATTTGCAGGTTCTATTTCAGATATTACAGATAAAAAAATTTCAGAAGATAAAGTGAAATTTATTGCTTTTCATGATTCTCTTACTAAACTCCATAATAGAGCTTTCTTCATGGAAAAACTGAATGAAGAAATAAAATTGGCTAATGATAAAAATGCAGAAGGGGCTGTGTTTTTTATAGATTTAGATAATTTCAAAAATATTAATGATACAATGGGTCATGATTATGGAGATAAGCTACTTATATATTTAGCAAAAAAATTGGATAAGTTAATAGATGAAAATGATACTATATGCAGATTAGGTGGCGATGAATTTCTACTAATTCATCCTTATGAAGAACCTTTAGAAGTAGTAGAATATGCAAATAATTTACTTACTTTGTTTAATAGTATTTTTGAAGTTGATAATAAACAAATGTATATTACAGCAAGTGTAGGGGTGGCTTTATATCCAAAAGACGGCTCTGATGCAAGTAGTATTTTAAAGAATGCTGACTTCGCCATGTATAAAGCAAAAGAACTAGGTAAGAACAGATATGCCCTATACGATGGATTAATGTATTTGCAGCTAGAGAGAAAAACTAGCATTGATAGAATACTCCGAAGTTCCATTAAAAATAATGAGCTAAGTATTCATTATCAGCTTCAGTATGATGCGCAAAAGAATGAAATATTTGGATTTGAAGCTCTACTTAGACTAAATAGTAAGGAGTTAGGTTTCATATCTCCTGCAGAATTCATTCCTATAGCGGAAGAATCAGGATTTATAACTAAGCTAGGCCAATGGGTGCTTAATGAGGCTTGCATGCAAGGTGTAAAATGGCTTGAGGCAGGTTATAAATTCAAAAGTATCAGTATTAATGTTTCTTCAGTAGATGTACATCAACCAGACTTCTTGGAGAATATTAAAGGGATTTTGCAAAATACAAAAATTAACCCCAATATTGTTGAACTTGAAATTACTGAAACAGCTCTTATGCAATCATTTGATTATAGTATAGATATATTAAATGAATTGATGGATATGGGTATTAGAATTGCACTAGATGACTTTGGAACGGGGTATTCTTCGTTAAATTATCTTAGAAAGATTCCAATAGCCACATTGAAAATTGATAAATCTTTTATAGATAATATTACTTCAAGCACAAAAGAGGAATCAATTATTAATAATATTATTCAAATGGCACACAGCATGGATTTGAAAGTTGTAGCTGAAGGTGTAGAGACAAAGGACCAACTTTCAATACTCAAAGAAAGAGGCTGTGATTATATTCAAGGATATTATTTTAGCAAACCACTTCCTGCAAATGAAGTTGAAAAACTATTAAGCAATGGATACGTCTAGCCTAGAAGTTTATACGAAAATTTATGAAGGAGTTTCAGAAGGCGAAGTTAAGAACGTGCTGTGCAATTTAATAGATGAAGAAAAGGCTCATATAGAGCATTTTACAAAGCTTCTATAATTAGAGATAAACACTATCAATATTGTTGGATTTCAATAAATTTTGATAGTGTTTTTATATAGACAATTCAGTAATCTCAACCCTTCAAATTTCGGAATCACATTGAAGAGAATAATCTTATATAACGGTTTGATGATATCTTAGAAATAAATAAACAATTGTTTAATCATTTGCTTCAATAATTTCTTTTAAAGTTATATTTTCATTCATAAATCGGGCATTTTTATTTTTTTCATTTTTTAACTGTATCGCTTTTTTCGGACAAAGGTTTATGCAGGCAAGACAAAATTCACAATGTTCTCTATAAATCGGTTTAGACTTGTCAAAATCTTTGTTAATTGTAATATTGTTGCGAGGACAAACCTTAACACAGGTTCCACAACCATTACAATTATTTCCAACGGAAAAATTCTTAACAGAATTAAAGTTTGGAATTATTTTTCCAAGGTTTTGAATGCCTTTTGTTAACAATGGATCAAAGAATGCTCCATTGTTTATATATTGGTTTGATTGATTCACGTCGCTTACTAAACGGCTCAAATTTTCTTCTATATTTTTTTCCTTCAGTTTTTGTTTTTCGATATCGAAGATTGGCAAGTAGTTATCAATCATGAGCAAGCCATCTGCATATTTTATATGAATATTATTTTTTTCTGCAAACTTTACAAACCAATCTGCACCTCCTGCAAGTTTATTTCCGTAGGTCAGAATAGCAAAAATATATGGACTCTTTAGGGTTACCTTCTCGATAAATTCTCGTACAATATTGGGAGCAGCAAAACCATAACAAGGGAATATTATCCCTATTTTTTCATCTTCAAAATTAAGTTGATTATTCTTTAAGACTTTTGGTATTGAGTACAATTCACCTTCAAATTTTTTAGCAACATATAAACTGTTACCAGTAGCTGTGAAATAAAATACTTTCATAATAAACCTCCATTAACATTTTTGATTATCAATTTATCAAACATTGTAAATAAGATAATAAAAGAAATACCTAATATTTATTCATGGTATGATGGTAAAAATAAATTTATATATTTTGATACTTTTATAATAATCGAATTGTTCAATGTTTTTTAAACGAAATTCTGAGATAGTTGAATTCGTTCACGTTATAAATATCTCAGAGCTTTTTTGCACTTATTTACATAATTATAACTATTAGGCAGTTTAAAACACAAGATAAATCATTTTTGTTATAATGATAATATTTTGCTAACTTCTTTAACTAAATCTTCATTTACTCTACAGAT
>Ga0302162_10000473_pt1 | contig 11107 bp, 11 predicted proteins | sample I_Fen_E2_2_FD_193501 | JGI IMG/M metagenome (GOLD analysis project Ga0302162, IMG submission 193501) | Peat permafrost microbial communities from Stordalen Mire near Abisko, Sweden - I_Fen_E2_2 | ecosystem: Environmental > Terrestrial > Soil > Wetlands > Permafrost | place: Sweden: Abisko...
TGACACGAAATAGACTAGCATCCTGACTTATTATTTTATGGAATATGCCTGAATATAAAACAAAAGGATAACAAAGAGACTACAGTAAAACTGTTCTCTTCACTATCCTGTGATATACCTTACAAATATTGAATTCAAAAGATAAGCTATGAAATTTTTCATTATGCTTCCAAATATCATAGTTATGCTCCCTTTTTGGCCTCACAGGACCAAGTTAAAGTGTACCTTAACTTTTAAAATTTTCTCTTTTCAACTATTTTAGTTGATAGATGATATTATGTCAAGATAAATTAAGGATAGTAATATATTTAATATAATTCTTTTTATTTTAATCATATTTAATTAATTTTATTCTATATATTTAGAATAAATATTCATTTAATATATTAATATTATCACATAACTATAATTATTCAAAGTATAAAAATACATTTATTTTGAATTTTTATTCACTATTCATATTATACTAAATTATAAATATCCAAGCCTAAATTATTCTTATTCATTGCATATATATACAAACATAGAAATAAATGCACTCATTCTTATTTCTCCAATTTGCATAAGAGTAGTTTTCACTTTTTACATCTGTACTAACTATTGTTCTTTAATATTATTTTCCTACTTAATGCTCTTGGTATTAATTTATTTGCTAAAATTAACAATTTATTTTTATAACCTGGAATGATTATTGTCTTTCCCTTTATAAATCCTAAATAAGCTTCCTCTGCAACTCTACTAGCATCCATTAAATATTTTTTTGATTTTTCTGATTTCTTTATTCCTGATTTTTCTTGGAATGATGTTTTTACTGGTCCTGGACAAAGACAGCTTACCTTTATCCCTAAATTTTTCACTTCATCATGAATTGCTTCTGTTAATGATAAAACATATGCTTTACTCGAATAATACATAGACATCTTAGGTCCTCCAATAAAAGCAGCTGTTGATCCTACATTTAAAATCCCACCAGTTCCTCTTTTAATCATATCTTTTATAAAATATTTTGTAAGAGTAGTTAATGCAATAATATTTATATTTATTAATTTCTCCTCAAATCCATCTTCTGCTCCACTAAAAAATCCAAAACTCCCAATGCCCGCATTATTTATTAAATTATCCACAATGAAATTTTTTTCTTCCACAACTTTTATTATTTTTTCACAGAATTTATCCACACATAAGTCAGTTTGTATTATCTCCACAGTTATTTCATATTCTTTTTCAAATTTAATTTTAATATCTTCTAGCTTCTCTTGATTTCTAGCTACGATAATTAAATTATGATTATCAGCAGCAAAAAGTTTTGCTAATTCTAGACCAATCCCTTCGGTCCCACCAGTTATCAATGTATATCTATTTAAAATATTCATTTTTATCTTTCCTTCTCTTATTCTTTTATGCACATGAAAGGATATAACAGACTAAAGATGTGATGTATATTGGGTCTGTTATTTTTTTGAATGTACTTTACGTAATTATATCAAAAAAATATATTATACTAACATATAATAATTTATTATTAAGTTTATAGAAGTTTTAGTCTTCAATATACCTAAAATAAGGCTTAAATGCTAAATATACATTCAAACCTTTAAGTTTATTTCAAGCTACAATTCTATATACTATTGTTGTTAAAAAACAAAATCCTATTCCTAGTACTGTTGGGAGTATAAATGCTATAACTGGCCATTTAATGCTATCCGTTTCTTTTTTTATTGTTAATAATGTTGTAGCACACGGAAAGTGCATTATACATAATATCATAGTATTTATTACAGTAAGAGTTGTCCATCCATTAGCTAAAAGTACTTCTTTTAAGCCATCAAATCCATCTACATTTATCATTGTTGATTGCTTCAAATAACTCATTATCATAATTGGCATTACAATCTCATTTGCTGGAAGTCCTAAGATAAACGCTACCGCTATATAACCATCAATTCCTATAACCTTAGCAAAAGGATCAAAAAAATTTGTGCAATAGGTTAATATTGATGAATCACCTATCATAACATTTGCGAATATCCAAATAATTGCTCCAGCTGGTGCTGCAACTGCAATTGCCCTTGCAAGTACGAATAATGTTCTGTCTATTAGTGATCTAACTAGTATTTTACCTACTTGAGGCTTTCTATAAGGAGGTAATTCTAAAATAAAATGTGATGGTGTACCTTTTAATATAGTTTTAGCTAATATCTTAGAACTTATTAATGTCATAAATACGCCTAAAATAATCATTGTGGTTACTATAATTGCTGAGAAGAGACTTCCATTAAATCCACCTGCTATACCTCCAACAAATACTGTAGCAATTGTAATTAACATAGGAAACCTACCATTACAAGGCATGAACACATTTGTTAAAATTGCTATAAACCTTTCTTTAGGTGAATTTATTATCCTACAGCCTATTACCCCTGCTGCATTACAACCAAGTCCCATGCACATTGTTAGTGCTTGTTTTCCACATGAAGAACATTTTTTAAAGCATTTATCTAAATTAAATGCTATTCTTGGTAAGTATCCTAAATCCTCAAGTAATGTAAACATTGGAAAGAAAATTGCCATTGGTGGTAACATTACAGATATTACCCATGTTAATGTTGCATATACACCATCCATTAATATACCTTCTATCCATTTAGGTAAAATTGCACTTTGCAATAAATTTCTCAGCCATAAGCCTATTTTTTCAAACATATAACTTAAAACTTGAGATGGATAGTTTGCAAGAGTTATTGTTGTCCATAGTATTAATATTAATAGTAGTATCATAACTGGAATTCCTGTCATTCTAGATACTAGAACTTTATCTACTTTTTTACTAAAATCATCATATTTAGTTTTATTTTTAACTACTGCTTTAGCCACCTCTTCTGCTTTTTTAATTATTTGTTCTACTAGTTCATCTCCAATGCATTTATTATTCATATGTTTTTCTGTCTTTATAGCTATTTCATTAATTTTTTGTAATATAATTTCATCTATATTAAATTTCATCTTAATTTTTGATTTTATTTTTTTATTTCCTTCTAGTAATCTTAAAGAAATCCACCTTTTTTTCTTATTATCTATAATACAATTTTTCAATAATTCTTCTACACTCTTTATTGCAAATTCTATATCCTCGCTATAAGTTATAGTTCTGATTTTATTTTGATTATTAATAACTATTTCATTAATTGCATCTTTTAATTCTGAAAATCCTACTTTATCAGTTGCTGATGTTTTGATAACTTTTATATTCAATATATTACTTAATTCATCTTCATTTATTGATATTCCCCTCTTATTAGCTTCATCCATTAAATTTACACATAAAACTATATTATCTGTTATCTCTGAAATTTGCATAAATAAATTTAAATTTCTTTCTAAAGATGTTGCATCTGCTATTATAACTACGACATCTGGATTTTCAAAACAAATATAATTTCTTGCGATTTCCTCTTCTTCAGAATCAGATAATAAGGAATAAGTTCCTGGCAAATCTATAATTTTTATTTTTTTGTCGTTGTGTTCATATAAACCTTCAGCATTAGTTACTGTCTTACCAGGCCAATTTCCTGTATGTTGGTTAAGCCCTGTGAGTGTATTAAATACAGTACTTTTACCTACATTAGGATTTCCTGCTAGTCCAATTGTAAAATCACATTTCTTATCTTTATTACCGCTTTCTATTATTCTAATTCCCATAGAACCTTTAGTCAGCCCCATTAAGCTCACTCCTTACTAATTGTTCTAACTCTTATTTTATTAGCCTCATCATGCCTAATAGCAATAACTGTTCCTCTTATTAAATAGGCCTTTGGATCTCCAAAAGGACTTATATATAGTGGTTCAATAATGGTATTTTTTATTATTCCTAAATCAAAAAACCTTCTTCTAAGCTCGCCCTCAGCATCAATTTCAACCACTCTAACTTCTTCATCTAAATTTATCTTACTTAATATCTTTTCTTGTTTATCCATTATTTTCCCCTCGAAAATTAATTTATAGTGCTACTAACAACTTATGAAATTTTTCGAAATTAGGTTCTAATTTTTTATTAAGTTCCGATTATCATGCCCGTTGATTATTTCATTTCTAATATATACCAAATATAATTCTATTAATCAAGTTCCATCAATGTACTTCAAAAAAATAAAAAACTTTTACTGTAGATATAAGTAACAATGGCATAAAAATAGTAACAGACATAGAAAAAAATCCTTCTAACGATAGTTATAGGCGAGATAATGGATATATTAACTTCTGTGGTAAGAGTTAATTTTGATGAAATAAATAATAATTATAAAACAGCCTTTGAATTTAAATATATAGAGAAGGATAGTTTAGAAATATTAAATAAATTTCTTGATGAAAAATTAAAGAGTATTTGGCAAAGATACGTGATTCAAACTTAATTTGTAATTTAATTAAATTTGTGTTATCATTAAATTAAATAAATATTCAGAATATTTAAGCAGCTACGGGGTATTCTGAGCTGACCTTAATAATCTGGACCTCTTTCAACACTACTTTTTCTTAAAAGACGCTTATCATGATTGTGACAAGTGTCTTTTATTTTTAACTTTAAATTATATATATGTTGTAAAAAATAATCTACATCAATTAGGTTACAGTATCTTAATTTGCTGAAGAATTAAAACTGTAACTTATATACATAAATAAAAAATAAGACTTATAATTGCACAGTAATCATTTCGAAATACGCTTTATTTATTAGCATATTCTAAAATCACTACATATGAATTATAAATCCCATAAATATGATTGTAATAAAAATACTATTTGATTTTTATATCATAGCATGTCCATTAATTAAAATTTGTCTATTATAAGCTCTGCTGTCTTTATATTAGTAACAACTGCTACATTATGTACATTACACACTCTAAGTAATGCTGATACATCAGGTTCATGAGGTTGTGAAGTTAGTGGATCTGTAAAAAATATTACTAAATCAATCTGACCTTCAGCAATACGACCACCTAATTGTTGATCTCCTCCATATGGTCCAGATAAATATCTCTTAACCTCAAGCCCAGTTACTTCTGATATCATCTTTCCTGTTGTTCCAGTAGCAACTAAATCATACTTAGCTAATATTTCTTTATACTTTTTTGCAAATTCAATAATTTCTTGTTTCTTTTTATCATGAGCTATTAAAGCAATTTTCATAACTGTCATCCCCTTTTTAACATTTTTGCAATACGTTTTCACAGTGAAATTATACTATAATTTTATAAATAAAAAAAGATTATTTTATTAACAATTTATGCATCTTTACATGAGGTATTCCAGCTTCCTCATAAATATCTGATGTTACAATAAATCCAACACTTTCATATAACGATTTTGCATATAGCTGCGAAGATAACACAATCTTATTCTCTTGAAAATTTGACTTAATATATTCAACAGTTTCCTTAAGCATTTCCTGGGCAATACCTTTTTTTCTAAATTCATTTAAAACCAATACTCTTCCAATTGATATATTTTCATAATTTATTCCTTTTGGAACTATCCTACAATAGGCTACTACTCTTTCATTTTCTTCTAAAAATACATGTATACATTTATCATCTAATCCATCAAGTTCTTCTTCACATATAATCTTCTGCTCTTGTATAAATACTTCACATCGACTTCTAGTTATTTCATATAATTGTTTCAATGCTAATTTATCAAATTCCTTGATATTCCATTTATTCATTTATATTATTCTCCTATTCATAATATTTTACCTTTAGTAACTTATTTTTTAATCATATTTAAATATGGACAATGCTTAATGTAAAAATAAATAAAAAATATAGGGATGCTTCTCTAAAAAGCCACTCCCTCATATTTTTATTATATGTGTCCATACTTGGACTTCTATCTTATTTGTCCATTTCCATAAATAATATATTTTATTGTTGTTAATTCCTTAAGTCCCATTGGGCCTCTAGCATGTAACTTTTGAGTACTTATTCCTATTTCAGCTCCAAATCCAAATTCAGAACCATCTGTAAATCTTGTTGAAGCATTAACATAAACTGCTGCGGCATCTACTCTTTGAAGGAACTTTTGAGAATTTTTATAACTTTCTGTAATAATAGCTTCGGAATGTCCTGTTCCATATTTATTTATATGATTAATTGCTTCATCTACATCCTTAACTATTTTTACAGCGATGATATAATCTAAATATTCTTTTCCCCAATCCTCTTCATTAGCCTTTTCAATATCAGTTATTATGGCTTGTGATGCTTCATCACCTTTAACAGCAACTCCATTTTCTCTTAAAGCTTTAATTGCTATTGGTAAAAAATCCTTAGCTATTTTTTCATTTACTAGAAGCTTTTCAGCTGAATTGCAAACTGAAGGCCTTGATGCTTTTGCATTAACAGCAATATTCTTTGCCATTTCAAAATCACAATTTTCATCTATATATATATGACAGTTACCTGTACCTGTTTCTATAACTGGAACAGTAGCATTTTTAAGAACTGATTGAATTAACCCCGCTCCTCCTCTTGGAATAAGAACATCTATAAATTCATTTAATCTCATCATCTCGGTTGCAATTTCCCTACTTGTATCTTCTACAAGTTGAACTGAAAATTTATGTAATCCAGCTCTTTCAATTCCCTTAATTAAAGCCTTAACTATAGCTTTATTTGAATTAATAGCTTCACTACCACCTCTTAATATAACAGCATTTCCTGTCTTTAAACAAAGTGCTGCTGCATCACACGTTACATTAGGTCTTGCTTCATAAATTATTCCTATAACTCCAATTGGAACTCTTTTTTGTCCTATTTGTAATCCATTTGGTCTTTGCCACATTGAAATTACTTCACCAATTGGATCTTGAAGTTTAACAACATCTTTAAGTCCATCAGCCATTCCTTCAATTCTCTCATCACTTAGTGCTAATCTATCTAACATAGCTATTGATGTGCCTTTTGATTTAGCAACTCCTAAATCTAGTTCGTTAGCTTTAATTATCTCTTCCTTTGCATCAATCAATTCTTCAGCCATGAAAATTAATGCATCATCTTTTTCCTTTGTTGATGCAATACCTAATTCATAAGACGCTTCTTTTGAGTTTTGTCCCATATCTACTAAATAATTTTTTCCTAATAATTCACTCATCTTTTAGCCCCCATTTCTATTTTTTTACAGATGATAAAAATAAAGTTCCTATTTCTTCACCTTTTAGGATCTCTAATAATATACTTGGTTCGCTACCATTAGCCAAAACCATATCTACCCCTGCTCTTGTCGCTTTTTTAGCTGCTGTTATTTTTGTAATCATTCCACCAGTACCTAAGTTAGAGCCAGCCCCTCCAGCACATTCTTCTAATTCAGGTGTTATCTCCTTAACTTCTTTTAATAATTTTGCTTCATCATTGCTTCTCGGATCTGAATCATAAAATCCATCTATATCAGATAATATTATTAGCAAATCTGCATTAATTAATGACGCTACTATAGCTGATAGATTGTCATTATCTCCAAATCTAACTATATTCTCTATTTCATCTATTGCAACTGTATCATTTTCATTTACTATTGGGATTATTTTCTTCTCTAATAAGGTTTCAAATGTGTTACACACATTTTCTCTAATATGATCATCTTCTACTACATCCCTAGTAAGCAAAACTTGACCTACTATGTGGCTATATTCTCCAAAAAATTTACTATATATATGCATCAATTCACATTGTCCAACTGATGCTACTGCTTGCTTTTCTCTTATACTTTGGGGCTTTTCTTTTAATTTCAACTTATTCACACCAACACCAATTGCACCTGATGTCACAAGAGTAACCTGTTTACCTGAATTAACTATATCAGATAGAACCCTTGTTAATTTTTCAATTCTACTTAAATTAATATTTCCATTATCATAAGTTAATGTCGATGTACCAACTTTTACAACTATTCTATTGGCATCTTTTAATCTTTGACGAAAGCCCATTTTTACATCCCCTTAAAAGTCATATTTATTCCTTATATTTTATCTTACTATACCTAATTTATCTTATCAAGATAGAAAATATTGTTCCTAAATTTTTCCTAGATTATAATACCAATTTATAGTATAGTTGTTGTTAATAAATGTATTTTTTAAGGAGGTTTACTAAAATGGAAATTGAATCTTCCACATTAATAGTGACTTACATTAACTTTTTTGTTATTTTAATTATATTATCATTTTTTATATTTATAATTGTTAAAATAGTAAAAAGCTTAAGTCATTCTAAAAATACTAATGACTTAATTTTAAAAGAACTTAAATATATTTCTTCTAAGTTAAATAAAAAGGACTAAAGGATACAAATCCCTTAATCCTTTTTCTATTCTTTATTTGATATGTCTCATCATATCTGCCTAAATTATATATGCAAATACACAAATAAAGTGACACAATGTACCTAACATAATGAACACATGAAATATCTCATGTCTTCCAAATAGCCATATCTTTTTTTCTGTTTTTAATGCATATATTACTCCACCTATTGTATACATTACGCCACCTAAGACGAACCATACTAACCCTGCTACTGGTAAAACTTTCGATATTGGATATATTGCAACTATTGCAAACCAACCAATTCCTATATACATTGCACTACTTAACCATCTAGGACAAGTTACCCAGCACAATTTGAATCCTATTCCTATAACTGAGCATATTGTTACAGCTAAAAATAAATTCGTCCCTATTTTCCCATGTAATGCCACTAAACAGAATGGAGCATATGATCCTGTAATTAAAATAAATATCATTGAATGATCTAATCTTTTTAGTATCTTTATTACTTTATCACTAGCTTTTACCCAATGATATGTTGTTGATGCACTGTATAATAAAATCATACTTACTCCCAAAAATAATACTGATCCAAATGTTATTGCAGAACTTTCTGTTATATATGCTTTAACTAACATAGCAATCAAAGCAAATAATGACAATACCGCACCAATACAATGAGTTAATCCATTAATAGGTTCTCTTAAATATTTCTCCATTCTTTTACCTCCCATTTAATCCCACATAGTTTTAATAACTACGTGTTAGTATATTGATAATTATTTCATATATCCATTTATATTGCAAAAGTTATTTTTCCTTATTTTCTATTGCTAATTAGTATTTTACCCATTAATGCTTGAATTATCACCTTCTTTCGATTAATATTGAAATTATAATAAAAGACATAGTTTTTATTACTATGTAAGGAGTGAAATTTTATGAATGACTTTAATATTGATAACTATATAAATTCACAAAAAGCATCTAATAATATTAATTTAGATGCTTTTCCTGAAATTGATTTGTACATGGATCAAGTAATGCAACTGTTTGAAAGTAAATTAAGCTACACTAAAAGAAATGATGATGATAAAGTTCTTACTAAAACTATGATTAATAATTATGTAAAAGGTAATCTTTTAATGAAAATTAAAAACAAAAAGTATACTAAAAACCATCTTATTTTAATGGGTTTAATTTATAACTTAAAAGGAGGTCTATCTTTAACTGATATTAAAACTATTCTAACTCCTATAGTCGATTCTTTTGAAAAAGAACAAGAATATCCTTTAAATGATGTATATCAATCTTTTCTTGATATCTATGATTTAAATTTAGAAGATATCGAAAATTCTTCAAATAAAATCTATGATAATATAAAACAACTGGTAAATACTAAGCATGACACTCTAGGGGAATATGAAGAAAAATTTTTGCTTATATGTGCATATGTCAGCATGAGTAATCTCTATAGACGTATGAGTGAAAGATTAATAGATGAATGTTTTGGCACTCCTAAAGATTACAAGTAATATACTAATTCAAAATACATTGATTGTATGATATAATAATCAACATGAAACGAAACTACTTATGCAATTACCAATGCACAATTCACAATACACAATTAAGTAAAATTTCCTTTGGATTTCATCCTAAATTGTGCCTTGAAAACTGTGCATTGTACATTGCTATAATAATTATAATAATATGAAATGAGGTAGAAAGATTGATAAACGTATCAAATGTTAGTCTAAGATTTGGTGGACGTAAACTTTTTGAAGATGTCAACCTTAAATTCACTCCTGGAAATTGCTATGGAGTTATTGGTGCCAACGGTGCTGGAAAGAGTACATTCCTTAAAATACTGTCTGGGGAAATAGAACCTAATACTGGTGAAGTTTCGATTGCTGCTAACTTAAGAATGTCGGTGTTAAAACAAGAACATAATAAATATGATGATTTCCCAGTTTTAGAAACTGTAATAATGGGTAACGAAAGACTATATGAAATAATGAAAGAAAAAGATGAAATATATGCAAAAACTGATTTTTCTGATGCAGATGGAATTAAAGCCTCTGAATTAGAAGGTGAATTTGCAGAGCTTAATGGTTGGGAAGCTGAATCTGAAGCTTCTTCACTTTTACAAGGATTAGGAATAGGCAATGATCTTCAGTCTAAAAATGTATCAGAGTTAACTGGTTCTGAAAAAATCAAAGTTCTTTTAGCTCAAGCTCTATTCGGAAATCCTGGAATATTAATTCTAGACGAACCTACCAACCATTTGGATTTAAAAGCTGTAAACTGGTTAGAAGACTTCTTAGGTAACTTTGATGGAACTGTTATAGTTGTATCCCATGATAGACATTTCTTAAATTCAGTTTGTACTCAAATGGCTGATGTTGACTTTGGAAAGATCAAGATTTATGTTGGTAATTATGATTTTTGGTATGAATCAAGCCAATTAGCGCTTCAATTATCAAAAGATCAAAACAAGAAAAAAGAAGAAAAAATTAAAGATTTGCAAGATTTTATTGCAAGATTTAGTGCTAATGCTTCTAAATCTAAGCAAGCAACATCTCGTAAAAAATTATTAGATAAAATTACTTTAGATGATATACAACCTTCAAGTAGAAAATATCCTTTTGTAGGTTTTAAACCTGAAAGAGAAGTTGGTAATGATATTTTATCAGTTACTGATTTATCTAAAACTATTGATGGTGTTAAAGTTTTAGATAATGTAAGTTTCAGAGTTAACAAAGAAGATAAGATTGCTCTTATTGG